>JAANMX010000429.1_pt1 | contig 56016 bp, 53 predicted proteins | sample 7279681 | NCBI WGS metagenome assembly JAANMX01 (sample SAMN14094542, study PRJNA606508) | bioreactor metagenome | isolation source: A lab-scale SPAN reactor treating ammonium-rich wastewater day 351 | place: Ireland: Galway | collected 2018-01-01
GTGCTGCCGAAGTTGCCGTCGACCCGCATCGCGCCGTCGCGGTGGTAGCCGTGCGCCGGGCAGCGCGGCGCGTTGACCGGGATCTGGTAGTGGTTGACGCCCAGTCGGTAGCGCTGCGCGTCGCCATAGGAGAACAGGCGCGCCTGCAGCATCTTGTCCGGCGAGAAGCCGATGCCCGGGACGATGCTCGCGGGGTTGAACGCCGACTGCTCGACCTCGGCGAAGAAGTTCTCCGGATTGCGGTTGAGCTCCATCACGCCGACGTCGATCAGCGGATAGTCCTTGTGCGGCCAGACCTTGGTCAGGTCGAACGGGTTGTACGGCGTCTTCGCGGCGTCCTTCTCCGGCATGACCTGGATTTTCAGCGTCCACTTCGGATGCTCGCCGCGCTCGATCGCCTCGTAGAGGTCCTTCTGGTGGCTCTCGCGGTCCTTGCCGACGATCGCCTCGGCCTCGGCGTCGGTGAGGTTCTTCACGCCCTGCTGCGACTTGAAGTGGAACTTCACCCAGAACCGCTCCTGCCTCGCGTTGATGAAGCTGAAGGTGTGCGAGCCGAAGCCGTGCATCGTGCGGTAGCTCGCCGGGATGCCGCGATCCGACATGACGATCGTGACCTGGTGCAGCGCCTCGGGGAGCGAGGTCCAGAAGTCCCAGTTGTTCTGCGCCGAGCGCAGGTTGGTGCGCGGGTCGCGCTTGACCGCGTGGTTGAGGTCGGGGAACTTGAGCGGGTCGCGCAGGAAGAAGACCGGCGTGTTGTTGCCGACCATGTCCCAGTTGCCCTCCTCGGTGTAGAACTTCACCGCGAAGCCGCGGATGTCGCGCTCGGCGTCGGCCGCGCCGCGCTCGCCGGCGACGGTGGTGAAGCGCGCGAACAGGTCGGTCTTCTGGCCGACCTTCGAGAAGAGCCTCGCCCGCGTGTAGCGGGTGATGTCGTGGGTGACGGTGAACGTCCCGTACGCGCCCGAGCCCTTGGCGTGCATGCGCCGCTCGGGAATCACCTCGCGGTCGAAATGCGCGAGCTTTTCGAGCAGCCAGACGTCCTGCAGCAGGACCGGGCCGCGCGGGCCGACGGTCATCGTGTTCTGGTTGTCCGCCACCGGACATCCGAATGCAGTGGTGAGTTTCTTTCGATCGGTCACAGCGTGCTCCTTCGAGGCTCGGGCGTGGAACGGCGCCCGGGGAGAGCCGGGTCCCGGGCGCGGCAGGGGATCGGGGCGGGGCGCGTTGCGGCGGCTCGCCGCCCGGGCCGCGTGGGGGGCGGGCCGGGGCGGCGCGAATGGCGGATCTCGAGCGTCCCCGTCCGATCATAGCGCGCCCGCCGCACACGACGGCCGCCGCGTGCAACGACGCTCGTTCGCTGCTGCGCGCGGCCGTCGCGCTCCGTGACGGCGACGAACCTGGGGGCCGCGCCGTCCAGCCCGCGGAGATTCACGGCCGGGATCGGATCGCCCTTCGGATCGGCGCCCTCGGCGCGCGTACGCTGCCGATGGCCCGGAAGCTTTCGGCTAGACTCTATCGGCAGTCCGCCCCAGCCGATTCACGTTCACGCAAGGAGAGAACCATGGGTGTCAAGCTCGCCGTCGTCTACTACTCGACCTACGGTGCCAACCACGAGATGGCTTCGATCGCCGCGGAAGCCGCGAAAGCCGCGGGCGCCGAGGTGCGGCTCGTGAAGGTGCCCGAGACCGCGCCCGCGGACGTGGTGAACAAGGTCGATGCGTGGAAGGCGACGGCACAGAAGACCGCGCACGTTCCGGTCGCGACACCCGCGGACATGGAGTGGGCCGATGCCTACCTGTTCTCGGCGCCGACGCGCTTCGGCGTGCAGGCGAGCCAGATGCGCGCGTTCATCGACACGCTCGGCGGCCTGTGGGCCAAGGGTGCGCTGTCCAACAAGGCGGTCTCCGCGATGACCTCCGCGCAGAACGCGCACGGCGGGCAGGAGCAGACGCTGATGTCGTTCTACGCGACGATCATGCACTGGGGCAGCATCATCGTCGCGCCGGGTTACACCGATCCCGTCATCTACAAGACCGGCGGCAATCCCTACGGGTTCAGCCACAACGCAGGCGCGCCGTTCACCGACGACGACCGCGCGGCGATCGGGCATCAGGCGCGCCGGTTGGTCGCGTTCGCGGCGAAGCTCGCGGCGTAGCACGTGAACCCGCGCACGTCGCGGGGTTGCGCAGCGTTTCCCTCGGTCACGACCACCCGAGCGTCTGATCCGCGGCTTCGCGGCAGAGCGGCAGGTCGGGCTGCGTGCGCTTCCGTCCGAGTTCGCGGCGTGCGGCCTGCAGCGCGGTACGGAGACCTTCCTCGACGGTCGGATGGTAGACCGGCATCTGCAGCATCGCGTCGACGGTCGAGCCTTGCTGGATCGACCAGGCGACGAGGTGCAGCAGGTGCTCGGCATCGGGCGCGACCGCTTCGGCACCGAGGACACGGCCGCTGTCGGACGCGACGTAGACGTGCAGCCGCCCGGCGTTGCGCCCGGCCATCACCGCGCGACCCTGACGCGAGAAGTCGACCGCACCGGTGACCACACCGGTGCCGGGCAACTCGCGGTAGGCGAGGCCCGCCCGTCCGGCGCCCGGCTCGGTGAAGACGATCCCGAGGGGCACGCGTCGCGCAAGGCACTCGGCGTTCGGGTGGAGCGCGTGATACGCCGCGATGCGCCCTTCGTCGGCGGCCTCGTGCAGCAGCGGCCGCAATCCGCTCACGTCGCCGGCGATGTAGATCGGCAACTCGCCGATGCGAAGCGTGGCTGCGTCGAAGGCCGGCATGCCGCGCTCGTCCAGGTCGACGCCCAGCTTTTCGAGGCCCAGCCCCTCGAGGTTCGGGCGGCGTCCGAGCGACGCGAGCACCCAGTCGACCTCGACGCTGCCGGCGCCGCTCGTTACGCGCACGCTGTCGCCGGCCGGTTGCACGGACACGTCGGCGCCGGTCACGACGCTCGCCATGCTCGTCTCGAGCGCGTCGACGAGGCTCTGGTTGACGGCGGGGTCGGACAGGCCGGCCACGTGCGGCCCGCGCGTGAACGCGTGCACTTCGCAGCCCAGGTGCGCGAACGCCTGGCCGAGTTCGACGCCGATCGGCCCGAGCCCGACGACGGCGACGCGTCTCGCGGGCGCGGTCAGTTCGAACACCTCGTCGGAAGTCACCAGGCGATCGCCCAGCGCCTTCCAGGCTTCCGGAACGATCGGCCGGGATCCGGTGGCGATCACGAAGGCGTCGGCCTCGATGCGCTCACCGTTGACTTCGAGGGTGTGCGCGTCGACGAAGCGCGGCCTGCCATGGATGCTGCGCTCGCCCAGTCCCGACACCGCCCGGGTGGCACCGGCCGTGAAGCGGTCGCGCAACGCACGCACGTGCGCCATCACGGCCGGGAGGTCGGGTTCGAGCGATGTGCCGCCGCGGATGCCGGCACCGGCGAGCCAGGTGCGCCGCGCGTACGCGTGCGCGACTTCGACGAGCGCCTTCGACGGCATGCAGCCGACCCGCGCGCAGGTCGTGCCGTATGGGCCGTCGTTGATCAGCAGGACGTCGTCGGTGCGCCGCCGCGCCTCCTCGAGGGCGGTCATGCCGGCGGTGCCGGCGCCGAGGATCGCGAGGCGTACGCTTCGGGTCATGACGATCGAGTTCCGTGTTCGGTGGTGGGGATCAACGTTGGGTGCCCGCCCGCGTCCGTGGGGACCCCGGTGCCGTCGGTGTGAGCGGCGCGGGGCGCAGTTCCGTTTCTCAGGTTCGTACCGGGGGTGGCTGGCGGAAGGGGTGGGATTCGAACCCACGAACGGTTGCCCGTTGCCGGTTTTCAAGACCGGTGCCTTCAACCGCTCGGCCACCCTTCCGTCTCCGCGAGCCACCAGCATAGCCCGTCACCCCTCCGGCCCGGAACCGGATGAACGCGTCCACGGTGCGGCAGAGGTGGTCAGACAAGGATCGCACGCCTCCGGCCCGGAACCGGATGAACGCGTCCACGGTGTGCAGGACGCTAACCCCTTGATTTCCTGCCGGGGCGGAGGAACATGGTCGATCGGCGGACGCGCGTGGAAAAGGGCGCTGACGCCGAACTTCCGGGGTTTCTGCTAGTCTATTCGGCATGGGCCAACGTCGGCCCGACGAGGAGGGTGTACATGGATCCGAAGTTTGAACCCGTCATGGCCTCGGGCCGCGATGCGGCCGCCGGCCGCCCCGCGCCGATCCCGGGCGGATTCGAGACGACGCAAGTCGAACGTAACCGCGTCCTGCGCAACACTTACTGGCTGCTCGCGATCTCGCTCCTGCCGGTGGTGGCGGGCGCGTGGATCGGCATGCAGCTGAACTTCGTGGCGTTCTTCAAGGCGGCGCCGATCATGACGCCGCTCCTGATGTTCGCGGCGATGCTGGGGTGCCTGTTCGCGGTCACGCTGCTTCGCAACAGCTCGTGGGGCGTCGCGGCGCTCCTGGGCTTCACGTTCGTCTCGGGGGTGTTCCTGACGCCGATCCTGTCGGTGGCGGCGGGCCTCAGGAACGGCGGCCAGCTCGTGGCGCTCGCGGGCGGCATGACCGCCGCGATCTTCTTCGCGATGGCGACGATCGCCACGGTGACGAAGCGCGACTTCAGCTTCCTGGGCAAGTTCCTGTTCGTCGGGCTGATCCTGCTCATCGTCGCCTCGCTCGCCAACCTGTTCTTCCAGGTGCCGGCGATGTCGCTCACGATCTCGGCGATCGCGGTGCTGCTGTTCTCGGCCTACCTGCTGTACGACGTGAGCCGGATCGTCAACGGCGGGGAGACGAACTACATCGTCGCGACACTCAACATCTTCCTCAGCCTGTACAACCTCTTCATCAGCCTGCTCAACATCCTGATGGCGTTTTCCGGCCAGCGCGACTGAAACGGGTTCCGACGGCGTTCGCGGGGCGAGGCGACTCGCCCCGTTTTTTTGCCCTGACGGAGCGCGCCGGCCGTTGAGCGAGGGAGTGCGGCGCCGGCACCGCGCCCGCAGGGCATCCTAAGTCTCGCCCGCGTCCCGCACGAACAGCGCCAGCGACTCCACGTGCGCGGTGTGCGGGAACATGTTCACCACGCCGGCGGCGGCGAGCGCATAGCCCCGCTCGTGGACGAGCACCGCGGCGTCGCGCGCGAGCGTCGCGGGGTTGCAGCTCACGTAGACGATGCGCTGGGGCGCGGCGTCCTCGACTGCCGGCGGCAGCGCCTTGACGAGTTCGACCGCACCCTCTCGCGGAGGATCGATCAGCACGCGGTCGAGCGGCAAGAGCGGCGCGATCGACTCCGGCGTCGCCGCGAACAGGTTCGCCGCGGTGAACGCCGTCCGCTCCGCGAGGGCGTTCACCGCGGCATTCATGCGCGCCCGCGCGACCAGCGCTTCGCTGCCCTCGATGCCGACGACGTTCGCGCCCCGCCGCGCGATCGGCAGCGTGAAGTTGCCCAGTCCGCAGAAGAAGTCGGCGGCCCGCTCGCCTGCGCGCGGGTCGAGCAGCGCGATCGCCCGGCGGACGAGCGCCTCGTTCACCCCGGGGTTCACCTGGGTGAACTCGGTGGGCGAGAACGGCATGACGAGAGCGAATTCGGGGAGCGCGTAGGCGAGCCCGGGATCGCCCGCTTCGAGCGGCGCGGCGCTGCCCGGACCGCCCGGCTGCAGCCAGAGCGAAACCGCGTGACGCGCGGCGAACGCCCGGAGCGCCGCCTCGTCCTCGGGCGTCGGCGGGTCGAGCACGCGCGCCACCAGCACGAGGTGCTCGCGCGACGGATCGTCGGCGCGCACGCCGGAGGCGACCTCGATCTGCGGGAGCCGGTCGCGGATCGACAGTCCCATGACCAGTTCGCGCAGCAGCGGCAGCAGCGCCGAGACGCGCGGCGGCAGCACGTGGCACTCGCGCATGTCGGCGACGTAGCTCGACTTGCGCTCGTGGAAGCCCACCAGCACGCCGCCCTTCTTGACCACGTGGCGCACCGACAACCGCGCGCGCGTGCGGTAGCCCCACGCGGGACCGTGCAGCGGCGGCAGGAGCGTCGCGGGCTTCACGCGTCCGATGCGCGTGAGCGCGTCCTCCAGCGTGCGCTGTTTGGCGGCGACCTGGAGCGGCATGCCAGCGTGCTGCAGCGTGCAGCCGCCGCAGACGCCGAAATGCGGGCAGCGCGGGGCGACGCGATCGGGCGCTGCGCGCTCGATCGCGGTGGCGCGCGCGAGGTCGAAGCTCGGCTTGCGCTTGACGATCTCGACCACGGCGGTCTCGCCGGGTAGCGCGCCCTCGACGAAGACGGCCTTGCCCTCGATGCGGGCGACGCCGCGTCCTTCGTAGTCGAGCGCGACGACGTCCGCGCGGTTCATGGTGTCCGGGCCGGGAGGAAAGCGCGGATTCTACCGGGCCGTGGAGGCGGCCGCGCCCGCAGTAGAATTCGCGCATGCGGCTCCTCGCCATCGACTGCTCGACCGAGCGCCTCTCCGTTGCCTGCGGAGACGGGCGGAGCTTCGTCTTGCGCGACGAGCGCGCCGGGCAGGCGCATGCCGAGCGCGCGCTGCCGCGCGTGCGCGAGGTGCTCGCGGAGCAGGGCTGGACGCTGGGCTCGCTCGACGCGATCGCGTTCGGCGCCGGCCCCGGTTCGTTCACCGGCGTGCGGATCGCCTGCGGCATCGCGCAAGGATTGGCGCTCGGCGCCGGACTTCCGCTGGTGCCGGTCGGCACGCTGGAAGCGCTCGCGCAGGAAGCGTGGCACGTTCACGGCGCGGACGACGTGTTCGCGTGCCTCGACGCGCGGATGCGCGAGGTCTACATCGGGACCTGGCGGCGCGAGGGAGCGTCCGGCTGGATCGAGGCGGACGCACCGTCGGTCGCGAAGCCCGACGCCGTGGCGGCAGCACGGACGTCGAGCTTCGGCGCCGGCGATGGTTTCGCCGCGTACCCCGCGCTCGCCGCACGCATCGGACTCGCCCGCGTCGACGCGACGCTCGCGCCCACCGCGCGGGCGATCGGTGAACTCGCGGCCCCGCGCGTCGCCCGGGGCGAGACCGTCGGCGCCCGAGACGCGCGTCCGCTCTACGTCCGCCACCGCGTTGCGCTCACCGCTGCCGAGCGTGCGGCGGGCGCGGCGCTCTGAGGGTGGCACACGAACGCTCCGATGGCCACGATCGCCTCCGAGTCCGGCCTTCGCGCAGTCAGCTGGCGCCCGTTGGAGGAGCGCGACCTCGCATACGTCGCGGCGCTGGAGCGCGGGATCCACGCGGTGCCCTGGACGCTCGGCAATTTCCGCGACGCGATCGCGGCCGGGTATTGCGCGAGAGTCGGCGAGCGCGAAGGCCGCATCGTCGTGTTCGGCGTGCTGATGCTCGCGCCCGGTGAGGCGCAGGTGCTGAACCTCTCGGTCGTCACCGACGCGCGCCGGCAGGGCCTCGGACGCGCGTTGCTGCGGCAGTTCCTCGATGTCGCGGAGCGCGCCGGCGCTGGCCAGTGCTTCCTGGAGGTTCGCGTGTCCAATGCGCCTGCCCTGGCGCTGTACGCCGCCGAGGGATTCCTGCCGGTCGCCCGCCGCGACGACTACTACCCGGCGACCGCCAGCGCCCCGCGCGAGGACGCGCTGGTCTTGAGGCGCGACCTGCCGCGCCGGACAGCCGGCGAGGCGTAGATGGCGTCGCGCGCCGAGGTCCTGCGCGAGTTGAAACTCGCCCCCGAGTGGCGCCTGCGCGAGCACGCGGCCGCCGCGCGGGCCGCCCGCGACACGCCTGTCAACGAAAGCGCGGCGCCGCGAACGATCGTGACCGTCGAGGATCCCGACGCGCGCCGCAGGCGCATCGCGGCGCTCGACTGGGACGCCTTCGACGCCGACGTCGCCGCGTGCACGGCGTGCGCCCTGTGTCGCACGCGCAACCGGCCGGTACCCGGCGTCGGCGATCGCGAGGCCGACTGGCTCTTCGTCGGCGAAGGGCCGGGTGCCGAGGAGGACGCGAAGGGCGAACCCTTCGTCGGGCAGGCGGGCAAGCTCCTCGACGCCATGCTGGCCGCGCTCGACATGGATCGAGGCCATCGCGTGTACATCGCGAACGTCGTCAAGTGCCGCCCACCGGGCAACCGCACGCCCGAACCGGGCGAAGCGGAAGCCTGTCGACCGTACCTCGAGCGCCAGATCGCGCTCATCCGCCCGAAGCTCATCGTCGCGCTCGGGAAGAGCGCTGCATCGCTGCTGCTTCGCACCGATGCGACGATCGCGAGCCTGCGGGGCCGGCGCCACCGCTACGGCGAGACGCCGCTGGTGGTCACCTACCACCCGGCCTATCTGCTGCGCAACCTTCCGGACAAGGCGAAGGCCTGGGAGGACCTGCTGTTCGCGCGCCGCGTGGCCGCGCAAGGCACGCCCAGCGCGCTTCCGGGGCCCTGACCCCTTGCGCGACCGTCCCCCTGCCCGCATAGTGGGGAACGCGCGAAACGCGCGTCCGTTCATCCAGGATGGAGACATCATGTCGAGGAAGCTCGCCACGCTCGCGGCGCTCGTCGTCGTGCTCACGCTGTCCGGCTGCGGCTACAACACGCTGCAATCGCAGGACGAGCAGATCAAGGCCTCGTGGTCCGAGGTGATCAACCAGTACCAGCGCAGGGCCGATCTGGTCCCGAACCTCGTCAACACGGTCAAGGGCTACGCCGCGCAGGAGCGCGAGGTGCTCGAGGCGGTCACCAACGCGCGCGCCAACGTCGCGGGGATCAAGGCGACGCCCGAACTCATCAACGATCCGGCCGCGTTCGCCAAGTTCCAGCAGGCGCAGGGCCAGCTCAGCGGCGCGCTGTCGCGGCTGCTGCTGGTGGTCGAGAACTACCCGCAGCTCAAGTCCGACGCGCTGTTCCGCGACCTGCAGTCGCAGCTCGAGGGCACCGAGAACCGGATCACCGTGGCCCGCAAGCGCTACATCGACAGCGTGCAGGCGTTCAACACGACGGTCCGCTCGTTCCCGACCAACCTGACGGCGATGCTGTTCAAGATGGACGTGAAGCCCAATTTCACGGTCGAGAACGAGGCCGCGATCGCGAAGCCGCCGGCGGTCGACTTCGGCAAGGGCGCGCCGGACAAGAAGAGTTGACGCGAAGCGAGCACGGCTGCGGCGGACCTGCGCGTCCGCCGCAAAGCGTTCGTTCGCGTCGCGTCCCGCGCATGCGCATCGCCATCGCTCCGGCGCTCGCGGCAGCCGCGCTCGCGGCGTGGCTGCCGCTCGCCGTGCCTGCGCAGGCGCCGGCCTGGGAGGGCGGCTCCGACGGCCTGAAGCCGGTGCCCGCGCTCTCGGCGCGCGTCACCGACCTCGCGTCGACGCTTTCCGCGGCTGACCGGCAGGCGCTGGAGGCGAAGCTCGCGGCGTTCGAGAGCGCCACCGGCGCCCAGATCGCGGTGCTGATCGTGCCGACGACCGAGCCCGAGCCGATCGAGGCCTATTCGATCCGCGTCGCCGATGCGTGGAAGGTCGGACGCAAGGGCCGCGACGATGGGGTGCTGTTCCTCGTCGCGAAGGACGACCGGCGCATGCGCCTCGAGGTCGGCTACGGGCTCGAGGGGATGATCACCGACGCGATCGCGCGAAGGATAATCGCCGAGGACGTGGCGCCGAAGTTCCGCGGCGGGAACTTCGCCGCGGGCATCGACGCGGGCGTCGATCGCATCATTGCGATCGTCGAGAAGGGCGAGTTGCCGCCGCCGGAGCAGCGATCCTCGGCGCAACGCGGCACGGCGGGCATCGACTGGGGCATGGTCGCGATCCTCGCTCTCGTCGTTCTGCCGACGCTCGGAGGGGTGTTGAAGTCGATCTTCGGCAAGGTCGGCGGCGCGACCGTGGGCAGCGCATTCGCGGGCGGGCTCGCGTGGTGGTTTCTCGGTTCCCTCGCGATCGCCGCGGTCGCGGCGATCTTCGTGTGGTTCGCGATCCTCCTGTTCGGCGGCGCAGGCAGCGCGCTGGGCGGGCGCCGCGGCGGGGGCGTGTGGATCCCGTCCGGCGGCGGTTGGGGCGGCGGCGGGGGCATGGGCGGGGGCGGCTGGTCGGGTGGCGGCGGCGGCTTCGGCGGCGGTGGCGCCTCGGGGAACTGGTAGGAGGCGCGATGACCTGGCAGCGGTCCGGACGCTGGTGGCGCCACGCGATCACCGATCGCGCGGACGTGAGGCGCGCGTTTCCCGAGGCCTCGCTCGACCGCATCGAGCGCGCGATCGGCGCCGCGGAGGCGCGGCACGCCGGGCAGATCGTGTTCGCGATCGAGCCCGCGCTGCCGGTCTCGCGCGTCGTCGCGAAGCTTTCGCCGCGCGACCGGGCGCTCGAGGTGTTCGGATTGCTCCGTGTCTGGGACACCGAGCACAACAACGGCGTGCTCGTCTACCTGCTGCTCGCCGACCGCGATGTCGAGATCGTCGCCGACCGGGGCATCCATGCGCGCGTCGGCCAGGACATGTGGCAGCACGTGTGCGAGGCGATGGAGGCGGCGTTCCGCGAAGGCCGGTACGAGGACGGCGCGCTCGCGGGCATCGAGGCGGTCTCCGCGCTGCTCGCGAAGGCGTTTCCACGCTCGTCGGGCTCGGGGGAGTTGCCGAACCGGCCGGTGGTGATCTGAGAGTCCGGCCCGGGTCAGTGCCCGGGGCCGCCCCCGGGCTTCTGCGCGCCGATCAGGTGCAGCGAATCCCCCTGCCGCTGGTTGTGCCGGTGGAGATGCATCACGAGCAGCATCGTCGAGCTGACGAACAGTCCGAACATCAGGATCGCGAGGTTCACCGACAGGCCCGAGCGCACCATCAGCGCGTAGAGGCCGACCATGACCAGGATGCCGATGTTCTCGTTGAAGTTCTGCACCGCGATCGAGTGGCCGGCGCCCATCAGCACGTGGCCGCGATGCTGCAGGAGGGCGTTCATCGGCACGACGAAGAATCCCGCGAGCGCGCCGACGGCGACCATCAGCGCGATCGCCACGGGGAGCTGTGTGACCACGGTCATCGTGATGACGACGAAGCCCATCGCCACGCCCATCGGCAGCACGCGCACCGAGTCGCGCAGCGTCACGATGCGCGCGGCGAGCACCGCCCCGATCGCGATGCCGACCGCCACCACGCCCTGGAGGTAGGACGCCTGCGACAGATTGAAGCCCAGGTTGCGCGCGGCCCAGTCGATCACGATGAATTGCAGCGTCGCGCCCGCACCCCAGAACAGCGTGGTCGTGGCGAGCGAGATCTGGCCGAGCTTGTCGCGCCACAGCAGCGTCACGCAGTGCGAGAACTCGCGGATCAGCGCGACCGGATTGCCGCTCGGCGTGCGATGGTCGACGCCGGTATCGGGGATGTACCAGTTGAAGACGGCGGCGATCACATAGGCGCTCATGATCACCGCGATCGCCGCCTCGGGCGGCGTGTTGATGCCGGTGTCGATCATCGGCAGGTCGAAACCGAGGAGCGCGGTCGACACGAGCGGGCTCACCAGGGCGCCGCCGAGGAGCACGCCGAGGATGATCGAGCCGACCGTGGTGCCCTCGATCCAGCCGTTGGCGATCACGAGCTGCTCGGGCGGCAGCAGCTCGGTCAGGATCCCGTACTTGGCCGGGGAGTATGCCGCGGCGCCCAGCCCCACGACCGCGTAGGCCAGCAGCGGGTGCACCGAGAGCAGCATCAGCGAACAGCCGACGATCTTGATGCCGTTGGTGATGAGCATCACCCGTCCCTTCGGCATCGAATCGGCGAACGCGCCGACGAGCGGCGCGAGCAGCACGTAGGACACGACGAAGCTCTGCTTCAACGCCGGCGTCATCCACGCCGACTCGTTCAACTGGCGCAGGAACGCGATCGCCGCGACGAGGAGCGCATTGTCGGCGAGCGAGCTGAAGAACTGCGCCGCCATGATCGTGTAGAAGCCGCGCTTCATGGCGGATCCGCGAGGTGCCGGGTCGGGACGGGGGGAACGCTCGCCCGCGCGGTCCGGGCGACGGAACGCCGCGGTGCGGAGGGCCGCCGGTGCTGCGGGCCGGAACACCGGCCGGTACGGGGGTTCTGCAAGCGGGCTCCGCGTCGGTACGTGGGCGCGGGACCGCCGCGAACACGAACGCGCCTTCCGCCGGGGAAGGCGGTCGCGGGCCCGGCGGGGCGGTTTGGTATGATCCCTTCGATCCGGATGCGCGACCGGCGCGTTTATACCACGAACCCGCGCCGCGCCGGTGACGCGGCGCGGCAAAGCGAACCACGACCGGCGCGTGCCGCGTTGCCGGGCCCATGCTCCGCGAGCCTTCGACCACCGTGGCCCGTCCGCTTCACGCACAGATCAACCTGGCCGCATTGCGCGCGAACCTCGCGAAGGCGCGCGAGGCCGCGCCCGGGGCCAAGGTCCTCGCGGTCGTCAAGGCCAATGCCTACGGCCACGGCCTCAGCCGCGTGCTCCCGGCGCTCGACGACGCGGACGGACTCGCGCTGGTCGAACTGGATGCGGCCGCCACGCTGCGCGAGCACCGCTACACGCGCCGCATCCTGCTGATCGAAGGCTTCTTCGACGAGCGGGAACTCGCCGAGCTCTCGGCCCGTCGGCTCGCGACTGTGGTGCACAACGAGGAGCAGGCGTCGATGCTCGAGCGGGCCGTGCTGCCGCGGCCGCTCGAGGTGTTCGTCAAGGTCAATACCGGCATGAACCGGCTGGGCTTTGCGCCCGATCGCGTCGCCCGCGTGTGCGAACGGCTGGCTCAGGCGCCGTCGGTGGCGGCGCTGCGACTGATGACCCATTTCGCGCGTGCGGACGAGGAGGACGGCGTCGCGGAGGCGCTCGCGACGTTCGAGGCCGCGTGTCGCGGTCTCCCCTACCCGCGTTCGCTCGCGAACTCCGCCGGCGTGTTCCGCCACCGCGAGATCGGCGGCGACTTCGTGCGCCCCGGCATCATGCTCTACGGCGCGACGCCGTATCCGTTCGACACCGCCGAGATGCTCGGCCTGCAGCCGGTGATGACGCTGCGCTCCGAACTCATCGCGGTGCAGGAGCTGCGCGCGAACGACAGCGTCGGCTACGGCGCGCAGTACACGGCCTCGCGGGCGCACCGCATCGGCGTCGTCGCCTGCGGCTACGGCGACGGCTATCCACGCGGGGCGCCCAACGGGACGCCGGTGCTCGTCTGCGGCCGGAAGGCCCGCATCGCGGGTCGCGTTTCGATGGACCTCATCACCGTCGACCTGACCGAGGTGCCGGAGGCTCGCGTCGGCAGCCCCGTCGTGCTGTGGGGCGAGGGCCTGCCGGTCGACGACGTCGCCACCGCCGCCTCGACCGTGGGTTACGAACTCCTGTGCGCGCTCGCGCCGCGCGTGCGGGTCCACGTCACCGAGGTCGGGCGCGTCGACCTCGTGTTGTAGGGTCTCGCCATGGCCATCGTCGTCACCGGCGCCGCCGGGTTCATCGGAGCCAACCTGGTGCGCGCGCTCAACGCGCGCGGCGAGCGCGATGTCCTCGCCGTGGATCGGCTCGACGGCTCCGACAAGTTCAGGAATCTGGTCGGCTGCGACCTGGCCGACTACCTCGACGCCGACGAGTTCGTCGATCGGCTCGAGGCCGGGGACTTCGACGGCGATCTCGCCGCGATCCTGCACCAGGGCGCGTGCTCGGACACGATGGAGCGCGACGGCGCGTTCATGATGCGCAACAACCACCGCTACTCGACGCGGCTCCTCGAGCACTGCCAGAACGACGACGTGCCGTTCCTCTACGCGTCGAGCGCCGCGGTCTACGGCGGCGGCACGACCTTCGTCGAGGCGCGCGAGCACGAGGCACCGCTCAACGTCTACGCGTACTCGAAGGCGCTGTTCGACGATCGCGTCCGGCGTACTCTGCCCGAGCGCACCGCGCCGATCGCGGGCTTCCGCTACTTCAACGTCTACGGCCCGCACGAGGGGCACAAGGGCAGGATGGCCTCGGTGGTCTGGCACTTCTTCCACCAGTACCTCGCCGAGGGCCGGGTGAAGCTGTTCGAGGGGACCGGCGGCATCGCGAACGGCGAACAGCGCCGCGACTTCGTCTCGGTCGAGGACGTCGTGCACGTGAACCTCGACTTCCTCGACCACCCGGAGCGCTCGGGCATCTTCAACGTGGGCAGCGGCCGCGCGGAGACCTACAACGCCGTCGCCGCCGCGGTGATCAACGCGGTGCGCGCCACCGAAGGCGCGAGCCCGTCGAGCGTCGAGGCGCTCGTGCGCGAGGGCGCGATCGGCTACATCCCGTTCCCCCCGGCGCTCGCCGGCAGGTACCAGAACTTCACCCAGGCGGACCTGACGAAGCTGCGCGCGGCGGGCTACCGCGAACCGACGCTGGAACTCGTGCAGGGCGTGCGCAACTACGTCGAATGGATGATGGCGCGCGATCGCGCCTGACGAAGACACTGCCGTCACGGCCGGGAAGCGTGCGCGCGACGCGCCGCCTTCCGATCGGCCGCATGTCCCGACCGGGAGTGTCACGATGAACCGTATCCTCGCGCTGTCCGCCTTCGCGGCCGCCTTCCTGGGCGTCGCCGTCCCGTCCGCCGCCTTCGCGGCGGTCAACCTCAACACCGCGACCCACGACGAACTCGTCGCCGTGCCGGGCATCGGGCCGGCGAAGGCGCAGGCGATCGTCGAGCACCGCAACGCCCACGGCCCGTTCGCGTCGGTCGACGACCTGAAGGAGGTCAAGGGCTTCCGCGCGAAGCTCGTCGAGAAGCTCCGGCCCGAGTTCACCGTCGCCGCTCCGCCGCCCAAGCCCGCGGCGAAAGGAGACGCGAAGGCGGCGCCCAAGGGAGAGGCGAAGGGCGGCAAGGGGGCGGTCGTTGCCTCCGGACGCATCGCCGACGAGAAGCCCCGGCGCTGAGCCTGCAACGATGCGCGGCGACGGGCAGCGGAGCCTTTGCCCGATGCTAGACTTCGTTCAGCCGCCGCCGCGCTCGCGCATGCACCCGACGCTCGAATCCACGATCGGCAACACGCCGCTCGTCCGCCTCGTTCGAATGGCGGGCGCGACGTCGAACATCGTCCTCGCGAAGCTCGAGGGACACAACCCCGCGGGCTCGGTGAAGGACCGTCCGGCGCTCTCGATGATCGTGGAGGCGGAGAAGCGCGGCGACATCCGGCCCGGCGACACGCTCGTCGAGGCGACGTCGGGCAACACCGGCATCGCGCTCGCGATGGTCGCCGCGACGCGCGGCTACCGGATGATCCTCGTCATGCCGGACAACCTGTCGCTCGAGCGGCGCCAGGCGATGACCGCGTACGGCGCGGAGATCGTCCTCGTCACGAAGGAAGCCGGCATGGAGGGTGCGCGCGACCTCGCGGAACGGATGCGCGCGGAAGGACGCGGAATCATCCTCGACCAGTTCGCCAATCCCGACAATCCGCTCGCGCACTATCGCAGCACCGGCCCCGAGCTGTGGCGGGACACCGGCGGGCGCATCACCCACTTCGTGTCCGCGATGGGCACGACCGGCACGATCATGGGCGTGTCGCGCTACCTCAAGGAGAGGAATCCGGCGGTGGCGATCGTCGGGGCGCAACCGGCCGAGGGCGCGTCGATCCCCGGCATCCGCAAGTGGCCGGCGGCGTACCTGCCGAAGATCTACGATGCGAAACGCGTCGACCGCATCGAGCCGGTGTCCCAGAAGGAGGCGGAGGACACGATGCGCCGCCTCGCCCGCGAGGAGGGCATCTTCGCCGGCGTGAGCTCGGGCGGCGCCTGCGCCATCGCGCTCAGAATCGCACGCGAAGTCGAGAACGCGACCATCGCGTTCATCGTGTGCGACCGCGGCGACCGCTACCTGTCGACCGGCGTGTTCGCCTGACGATCCCGCCGCGATGACGCCGATCCTCGTCTTCGACCTCGAGACGGTGCCCGACGTCGACGGGATCCGCAAACTGAACGATCTGCCCGCGGAGCTCCCCGACGCCGACGTCGCCGAGGGCTACGCGCAGTCGCGCCGCGCAGCGACCGGCAGCGACTTCCCGCCGCACTACCTGCACAAGGTCGTCGCGATCGCCTGCGCGCTGCGGCGCGGCGACGACCTCAAGGTCTGGTCGGTCGGTGAGCGCGACGAGACCGAGGCCGATCTCATCCGGCGCTTCTTCGAGGGCGTCGAGAAATTCACGCCGCAGCTCGTGAGCTGGAACGGCGGGGGCTTCGACCTGCCGGTGCTGCACCACCGCGCGATGATCCACGGCGTGTCCGCCCCGCGCTACTGGGACTGGGGCGATCACGACCGCGAGTTCAAGTTCAACAACTACCTCAACCGCTACCACACCCGGCATGTGGACTTGATGGATGTGTTGGCGCAGTTCCAGCCGCGGGCGAACGCGCCGCTCGACGCGATGGCGAAGCTCTGCGGCTTTCCGGGCAAGCTCGGGATGGACGGCAGCGAGGTCGCCGCGGCGATCGCGCGCGGCGGGATCGACGACGTGCGGCGCTACTGCGAGACCGACGTCCTCAACACCTACCTCCTGTACCAGCGCTTCCGCCTGCTGCGTGGCGAATTGACCGCGGGCGCGTACGCCGCCGAGATCTCGCTCGTGCGCGAGAGGATCGCGGCGACCGGCGCGCCGCACTGGCAGCAGTTCCTCGCCGCCTGGGCGTGATCAAAGGGGTCAGACTCGTTTGATTGCCGGGTCGGGCCCGCCATGGGCAGCGTCAGACCGAATCAATCGAGTCTGACCCCTTTGGTCAGGCGCGAAGGAGCGGCAGCGGCTCGAACCGCGCGCCCAGCACGCCGCGGGAATCCGCGCCCCACCAGCCGTCGAGCACGGTCGCGTAGACCTGCCGGAAGTCGATCGCGTAGGGCAGGTTGCCGTCACCGACGCCGTCGAGCCGCGGCGCGGCGCCGTAGATGCCGCCCGCGATCCGCCCGCCCAGCGCGAAGTGCACGCTGGCGGCGCCGTGGTCGGTGCCGAGCGACTGGTTCTCCTTCGGCCTGCGACCGAACTCGGCGTAGGTGAGGACGAGCGTGCGGTCCCAGCGTCCGAGTTCGCGCAGCGCGGCCTCGAGCGCGGCGAGCCCCTGCGCGAGTTCGGAGAGGAGCCTCGCCTGGGTCGCGGCCTGCCCGGCGTGGGTGTCGAAGCTGCCGAGCGAGAGGTGCACGACCGCGACGCCCGCCTCGTTGGCGACGACGCGGGCCGCCGTCTTCACGGCATTGCCGAAGGCGCCGTTCGGGAAAGTCGTGGCGAACGTGTGCGACCCGGCGAGGTGCGAGGCTGCCTGCACGATGTCGCTCTCGGTCTTGAGGATGTGCGCGAGCGCGGCATTGCGCGCGGCGCCCTCGGGGGCGGCGAGCTTCGCGCGGCGCAGGAACTGTTCGGGATTGGCGAGCGCGATCGCGCGCGCGCCGCCGCCCGCCAGCGGACCGAGGTCGTTGCCTCCGATGACCACGCCGTCGGCGGCGAACGACGAGGGGACCGGCGACTTCGCGAACGCGCGCGCGAGCCAGCCCTCCGCGAGCGTCTGGTCGCTCGCGGACGCGGTCTCCCAGATCTCGATCGAGCGGAAGTGCGAGAGGTTCGGATCCGGATAGCCGACGCCCTGCAGGATCGCGAGTTGCTTGTGCTCCCAGGCGGGCATCAACGGGGCGAGCGAAGGGTGGAGCGCGGCCCGGTCGGACAGCACGAGCGCCTCGTCGCGGCGGATGCCGAGCTTCGGCCGCAGCCTGGCGTAGGCCGGATCGGCGATCGGCACCACGGTGTTCAGGCCGTCGTTGCCGCCCTTGAGTTCGACCAGCACCAGCAGGTTCGAGTAGCGCGAGGTCGCCGCCGACGCGGGCGCCGCTGCGAACGCGACGCTGGCGCCGCGACCGACCGCGCCGAACGCGAGCGCACCGGCGCCCGCGGCGAGGAAACGGCGGCGGCTGGTCGGCGAAGTCATCGGAGCGACGCAGTCATTTGAGCTGGTAGGCCGGATCGAGCAGCACGGCGCGGACGAACCCGAGTGCGTCGGCGTCCTTGGGGACCTCCGCGCCGCTGCCGACCGGAGGAATCGGCAGCAGGAGCGCAACCGCGGCCTGCCGCCGGTCCGCCGACGAGTCGCCCGGCAGCGAGGCGATCCAGCGCGTCGCCGAGAAGCCGAGGTCGCGGAACGCGCGGTCGATGGCGCGTGCGATGCGCCGGGCGCGGGCCTGCGGGTCCTCGTCTCCGTCCGCCGCGGGGATGCCTTCGGACGCGATGGCGGCGCGCGGCAGGCGCGCAGGCAGCGGCGCGGCGGCCGTCGCCGCCGGTTGCATCGCGATGCGCGACTCCTCGTAGCGCGAGACCGACTCGACGAACTGCTTCCGCGCGAGCAGCGTATTGGTGTCGATCCATGCGTCGCCGCCGCGCCAGCCCTTGACGTTGGGTGGAGAGAACAGGTTCTGTCCCATGCCGGCGATCGCGAGCGCGAACGGCGTCGCGTTCCGGGGCGCGACGTCGAGCGAGACGAGCGTACCCACGACGAGTTCGACCGGGCTCTTGACGAGCACGCCGCGCTGGGCCGGCGCCCAGAACGCATCGCTCGCGAGGAGCGAGCGCAAGGCCACAGTGATGCGCCAGCCCGATCGCCGGAAGTCCGCCGCGATGCGCTTCACCTCGCGCTCGTCCGGTTCGGGCGAGACGAACTCGCGCCACAGCTTGGCGACGACGAACTCCGCCGTCTCGGGGCGCGCGAGCAGGAGGTCGAGCACTTGGTCGCCGTCGAAGCGTCCGGTGGCGCCGAGCACCGTCTTCATTCCGGAATCGTGGAGCGCGCGCCGGAACACGAACCGGCCGGTCTCGCGGTCGATGCTCCAGCCGGAGAACGCGCGCGCCGCCTCCTTCACGTCCGCTTCGCTGTAGTGCCCTTCGCCCAGCGTGAACAGTTCCATCACCTCGCGCGCGAAGTTCTCGTTGGGCGCGCCGCGGCGGTTGCGCACGCCGTCGAGGTACACGAGCATCGCGGCGTCCTTCGACGCGGCGTGCAGCAGCGCGCGGAAGTCGCCGAGCGCGTTCGCGCGGAACGTGACGTTCTGCAGATACATGAGCCGCGCGACGCGCACCTTCTGCTGACTCGAGACGAAGTGGTTGTGCCAGAAGAGCGTCATGCGCTCGGTGAGCGGCGAATCGGTCGAGAGCATCTCGCCCATCCACCAGCCGCGAAGCTCGACGCCTTCTCGGATCTGCTCGGTCATGAACGCCTTGCGATCGGCCGGGGCGGCGTCCTTGCGCGGCACGCGCAGCGGCGCGTCGGCGATGAGGTCGGCGGGCGGCGCGGTGACCGGCGTCGTCCGGGCGGTGGCGAGCACCTTCGCGATCGCCGCGTCGCGTTCGAGCAGGGCGTACGCCCGGATCCCCGCTTCGGTCGGCCCGAATCCGGTGCGTGCGAGCAGGTGTCGTGCGCCGTCCTCGCCGATCGGCGCTGCCGCCAGCGCGGCCGGCGGGGTCGCCAGCATCGCAATGACGAGGACGACGAGTCGCGGTGCCGACATGGTCGCGAACCTGTTCGTGAGAGCTTCCGGTGTTCCGGAATCAACGGACTCGCCGCACGGCCTGTTGACACCCGTCGAGGCGAACGATGCCCATGCTGCCAGATTCCGTGGCGCAAATCGGTAACCGGGTGTAACCGGCGGTCACCCAGGTTCGGGGAAGCCGGATGCGGGCATGCGTCTGGCCGGCGTCAGAAGGCGAGCCGGCCGGCAGCGATTTCGACGACGGCGAGCGGGCTGCCCGCGAGCGGGGACTGCGCGAAGACGTTGACGACGCGGAAGTCGAGCGTGGGCATGTCGGTGGGGAGGGGGTCAGCGCAGGTCGGCCGCGGCGAGGAGGCGCGCGAGGGCCGTCCAGTCGGGCGGCGCGAAGCCTGCCGGCGCGACACGCTCCGCCGTCGCGAAGCCGGCGTAGTTGCGGGCCATGCCGCGCGTGTAGGCGGGATCGTAGTGCGTTTCGAGGAGGTCCGCGACGAGGCGGTCGAACGCGCGGGCCTCTGCGAGCGCGGCCCAGCGGTCGAGCGTCGCCTGGCCGACCAGCGGCGTCAGGTGCGCGAGGCGCGCGACGAGTCCCGCGGGGTCGGCGAGGAAGTGCGCGTATTCGCCCTCGAGCAGCGCGACGCGATCGGCGATGCCGAGGTCGACGCGCACGCAAGGTGCGGCGCGCATCGCCGCGAGCAGGCGTTCGGGGACCTGCAGTGCGCCGATCTTGCGGCTCTCCGACTCCACCCAGACCGGACGGTGGCCGTCGAATCGCGCGAAGGCCTCATGGAGCGCGGTCTCGAACGCCTTCTGCGACGGTTGCGGCTCGCCGGGGAGATCGCCCAGCAGCGATCCGCGGTGGCGCGCGAGAAGCTCGAGGTCGAGCACGTTCGCGCCCTCGTCGGCGAGCGCGGCGAGGAGCCGGCTCTTGCCGGTGCCGGTGAGACCGCAGACGACGCGGAACCGAAACGCGTCCGGCAGGCGTTCGAGGCGGGCGAGCACGTGGCGGCGCCACGCCCGATAGCCGCCGTCGAGCTGGACCGCGGGGAAGCCGATCTCGTTCAGCACGTGGACCAGCGAACCCGAGCGCTTGCCGCCGCGCCAGCAGCAGACGAGCGGCGCCCAGTCGCGCGGTCGGTCGCGCGCGACCGTCTCGACGATTCCGGCGATCCGGCGCGCGACGATCACCGCGCCGACCTTGTTGGCCTCGAACGCGCCCTGCTCGTTGTGCAACGTGCCCACGCGCGCGCGCTCGTCGTCGTCGAGCACCGGGCAGTTGATCGCGCCCGGCAGGTGGTCGTCGGCGAACTCCGACGGGCTGCGCACGTCGATCCGGTCCGGATGCGAGGCGAGCGCATCGAGTCCGACGACGCGCCCGGCGCGCCGCCGCGGACTCACCGCTCTTTCAACATGCGCTCGAGCGTCGGCCACAGGTTGTCGAGCAGCTTCGGCTGCGCGCCCTCGGTCGGATGGATGCCGTCGGCCTGGAAGAGGTCTCGGTTCTCCGCGAAGCCGTCGAAGAAGAACGGCACGAGCGGCACGCGCTCGGCCTTCGCGACTTCCGCGAACAGCGCGTCGAACTGCCGCGCGTACGCGGCACCGTAGTTCGGCGGGAGCTTCATTCCGACGATCATCGGGCGCGCCTTGGCGGATTTCGCGGCGCCGACCATCGCGACGAGGTTCTCGCGCGTGGCGGCGAGGCTGCCGCCGCGCAGCCCGTCGTTGCCGCCGAGTTCGATGACCACGATCGCCGGCTTGTGCCGGGCGAGGAGGAGAGGCAGGCGCGATCGGCCGCCGGCGGTCGTGTCGCCGCTGATGCTCGCGTTCACGACGCGATGCGGATAGCCGCGCTCCGCGAGACGTTGCTGCAGCAGGTGGGTCCATCCGGTACCCGGCGGCAGTCCGAAGCCCGCCGAGATCGAATCTCCCAGCACGAGGATCACCGGCGGGCCGGCGCCGAACGACGCGAGCGGTGCGAGCGCCAGGACGGCAACGAGGGCGCGGCGGAGCGGGTCGATGCGCTTCATCGCCGACATTGTAGGGCGCTCGCCGCCGCCGGCCGCGTCCGCGCACTCGAAGCGATCGGCATCGTGCCCGATCCCGCCATGTCCTCGCATCGGCGCTCGATGCGCCGCCACCGGAAGCACCGTCGCCACTGTCAACTGTCAACTGACAACTGACTCCTGCACCGCAAGGCGTCAGCCCGCGGCCATTCCCGTAGAATGCCCGGTCCCCGCGCCGCGATCTCCCGGCGCGCCCTTGCCGAAGTGCGAGGGCGACCCCATCGTCCCCAGATGACCCCGACCGTCCCGCTGCTTCGCGCCGAGCGCCTGACCAAGACCGTCTCGAGCGGCGAGGCGCCGCTCACCATCCTCGACGACGTGTCGTTCGACATCGATCAGGGCGCCTCGGTGGCGATCGTCGGAGCGTCCGGATCGGGCAAGACGACGCTGCTCGGACTCCTCGCCGGCCTCGACCGTCCGACCGGAGGCGAGGTGTGGGTCGCGGGCCAGGCGCTCTCCGGCCTGACCGAGGACGCCCGCGCCGCGATGCGGCAGCGGCTCGTCGGGTTCGTGTTCCAGTCGTTCCAGTTGCTGCCGGCGCTGACCGCGCTCGAGAACGTGATGCTGCCGCTCGAACTCGCCGGCGATGCCGGCGCGGTCACGAAGGCGCGGGGCTGGCTCGACCGCGTCGGCCTCGGCAGGCGCACGACGCACTATCCGAAGCAGCTCTCGGGCGGCGAGCAGCAGCGGGTCGCGATCGCTCGGGCGTTCGCCGGCGATCCGAAGCTCCTGATGGCCGACGAGCCGACCGGCAACCTCGACGGCGCGACCGGCGGCGAGATCGCCGAACTCATGTTCCGGCTCAACCACGAGCACGGCACCACGCTCGTGCTCGTCACCCACGATTCGACGCTTGCATCACGGTGCTCGCGCCGCCTCTCGCTCGCGTCCGGCCGGCTCGTCGGCGACGAGCGCCTGCACTGACATCCCGTTGCGCGACCGCCTCGCACCGGCCAAGCTCCTGCGTCTCGCGCTGCGCATGCTCGCGCGCGACTGGCGCGCCGGCGAACTCACGGTCCTCGCCGCGGCGCTCGCGCTCGCCGTCGGCAGCATGGGAACGGTCGGATTCTTCGCCGACCGCGTGAAGACGGCGCTGACCGCACAGGCGGGGCTGCTGCTCGGCGCGGACGCGCTGATTTCGTCGGACCGTCCGCTGCCGCCGTCGTTCGAAGCCGCCGCGCGGGCGCGCGGTCTCGACACGATGCCCGCGGTCCGGTTCAACAGCATGGTGCAGAAGCCGGGTGTCGACACGGCGCCGGTGCTCGCGAACGTGAAGGCGGTGACCGACGGCTACCCGCTGCGCGGGGCGATCCTGCTCGTCGACGGCGCGCACCCGGACGGCGTGCGCGCGACGCACTCGCCGCCGCGCGGCGAAGCCTGGCCCGACCAGCGGCTCGCGCAGCGGCTCGGCCTCAGTGCTGGCGACCGGCTCGTGGTCGGAGAGGCGACGCTCGTCGTCGGACCGACGATCCAGCAGGAGCCGGAAGTGGCGACCGGGATCCTGTCGTCCGGGCCGCGACTGCTGATCCACCACGACGACCTCGCCGCGACGAATCTGCTGCAGCCGGGCAACCGCGCCACCTGGCGTCTGATGGTCGCCGAGCCTCCCGGCCGCGGCACGCTCGCCGATTTCACGCGCGTCGCGTCGGCCGAACTCAAGCCCGGCCAGCGGATCGAGAGCGTGCGCGACGTGCAGCCGGAGGTGCGGCAGACGCTCGACCGGGCGGAGCAGTTCCTCGGGCTCGCGGCACTCGTCGCGGTGATCCTCGCGGCCGTCGCGGTGGCGCTGACCTCGTCGCGCTACCTGCGCCGGCATCTCGACACCGCGGCGATGCTGCGCTGCCTCGGGGCATCGGAGCGGCGCACGCTCGCGCTGTTCATCACGCAGTTCGTGGCGCTCGGGCTCGCCGCCAGCGCGGTCGGCGTGGTGCTCGCCCTCGGCGGGCAGGCGCTGCTCGCCAGCGTCCTCGCGTCGCTCGCGCAGGTGGAGTTGCCTTCGTCCCCGGCGTTTCGTCCGGGCGCGCTCGCCTTCGCGACGGGCATCCTGCTCCTCTTCGGCTTCGCACTGCCGCCGCTCACCGCGCTCGCGAGCGTCCCGCCGCTGCGCGTCCTGCGGCGCGACCTGCCGCGTCCGAGGCCGTCTGCGCTCGTCGCGTACGGCCTCGGTGCGGCGGTGATCGGCCTCCTGCTCGCCGCGCAGGCCCAGGATGCGCAGACCGGCGCGATCGTCGTCGGCGGCGTCGTGGCGCTGATCGTCGTCGCCGCCCTCGCGGCGTGGCTCCTGATCGTGGCGCTGAAGCGGCTGCCGCAGCGCGGCATCACCTGGCGCTTCGGTCTCGCGAACCTGCGGCGGCGTCCGCTCGCGTCGAGCCTGCAGGTCGGCGCGCTCGCTCTCGGACTGATGGCGCTCCTGCTCCTGACCGTGGTGCGCGGCGAACTGATGCGGAGCTGGCGCGCGAGCCTGCCGCCCGACGCGCCCAACCACTTCGTGATCAACGTGCTGCCCGAGCAGGTCGACGGCGTGCGCGCCGCGATGCGCGAAGTCGGCGGCCCGACGACCGACCTCTACCCGATGGTGCGCGGGCGCCTCGTCGCGGTGAACGGCGCGCCGCTCGACACGCGTCAGTACGACAGCCCGCGCGCCCGGCGGCTCGCCGAACGCGAGTTCAACCTGTCGTCGTCCGACGAGTTGCCCTCGACCAACCGCATCGTCGCGGGAACGTTCTGGGGGAAGGGCGCGAAGGCGGACGCGGGGATCTCGATGGAGGACGGCATCGCGGACAACCTGCGGCTGAAGCTCGGCGACGAGCTGACCTTCGACATCGCCGGTTCCGCGGTGTCCGGGCGCATCACCAGCCTGCGCAAGGTGGACTGGGACAGTTTCCGCCCCAACTTCTTCACGCTGTTCCCGCCCGGCGCGCTCGACGACATGCCGACTTCGTACATCGGTGCGGTGCGCGTGCCCGAGGGGCCGCGGGCCGGCGCGTGGGTGTCCGCCCTGCTGCAGCAGTTCCCGAACGTGCTCGCCATCGACGTGGGTGACGTGATCCGCCAGGTGCAGTCGATCATGGAGCAGGTGTCGCGCGCGGTCGAGTTCGTGTTCCTGTTCACGCTCGCCGGCGGCCTCCTCGTGCTGCAGGCCGCGATCGCCGCGACCCAGGACGAGCGCCGCTTCGACGCCGCGATCCTGCGCACGATCGGGGCGTCGTCGACGCAGCTCTCGGCGGCGCAGGTCGCGGAATTCCTCGTGCTGGGCGCGCTCGCCGGCATCCTCGCCGCCGCCGGCGCGACCGCGATCGGATGGGTGCTCGCCGACCGGGTGTTCTCCGTTCCCTACTCGCCCGGCGTGGGCGTGTGGCTCTACGGGGTCCTCGGCGGCGCGATCGTCGTGGCCCTCGCCGGCTGGCTCGGCACGCGCAACACCGCGCGCCAGCCGCCGCTCGCGGTGATCCGGCAGCTCGGCTGAGACCGGGCGCCGGCCGCGATTCGATGGGCAACGACGATCCTGCTGCCGCGAAGTCCGCCTCGCCCTACGAACGGCTGGGCGGCGACGCGGGCGTGCGCGACCTCGTCGACGCGTTCTACGACCGGATGGACCTGGAGCCGTCGTTCGCGGGCATCCGCGCGCTGCACCACGCGACGCTCGACGGCTCGCGCGACAAGCTCTACTGGTTCCTGTCCGGCTGGCTCGGCGGCCCGCAGCTCTACGTCGAGCGGTTCGGCCATCCGCGGCTGCGCGCCCGGCACCTGCCGTTTCGAATCACGAGCGCCGAGCGCGACGCCTGGCTCGCGTGCATGCGCATGGCGCTCGACGACGTCGAGGCTCCCGCCGATCTCGTGGGCCCGTTGATGGAGGCGTTCCGGGGCACGGCGGACTGGATGCGCAATCGGCCGGACTGATTGGCGTCCAGCTTGAGCTTTACGTTCGCGTCCGAAGGCGTCAGGCCGGACCGCGCTCACCGGCTCCCGGGGCCAGCATCCGCACCAGCTCGCGCTTGACGACCTTGCCGGCGGCGTTGCGCGGCAGGCGGGTGACCACGAAGACGCGCCGCGGCGCGCGCTGTCCGAGACGGGACCGGGCGTATCGAACGAGGGAACGCTCGTCGGTGGAGACGCCTTCGCGCAGTTCGACCGCCACCGCCGGAACGTCTCCGTAGATGGGCGAAGCGATCGGGAAGGACGCGGCGGCGGCGACAGCCGGATGCGCTTCGAGTGCGCGCTCGATCTCCACCGGAAAGATGTTGATGCCGTTCAGCACCATCATGTCGTCGATGCGGCCGAAGAAGCGCAGCACGCCATCCTCGGTCATCGATCCCAGGTCGCCCGGGTGGAACCACCCGCCGCGATAGTGCGAGGCCGTGGCGTCGGGATCGTCGAGGTATCCGCTCGCCATCGCGGCCGATCGAATCCGGATCTCGCCGGGCTCGCCGCGCGGGACCGGTTCGCCCGACGCATCGACGATCTCGACCTCGACGCCCGGGGCCGGCACGCCCACGGCATCGTCGATGCCTCGATCGCCCGCAGGCCACGTCGTGGCGATCAGGCTTCCTTCGGTGGTTCCGTAGCGATCGAATACCGGCGCGCCGGCCACGTCGCGAAACTGTCGCGGAAATCCGGGGGGCATGCGAGCCGCGCCGAGGAACACGCGCGTGTACGGCGGCAGGCGACGCCCATCGGTCGCCGCGACCATGAGGCTGCGCGCCTGCAGCACGGTCAACTGCAGGTAGGTGACCTGCAGTTCGTGGCACAACTCGAAGAGGCTCGAGACCGGCGCGCCCGGACCGCCGGTCGCCAGGACCGCGGTGGCTCCGTGCCAGATCGCGACCAGGCGCGCGAACTTCCCGGTGTGGGTCGCGACCGGCATCGCGACCATGATCCGCTCGTCGATCGCGTAACCCTGCGCAACGGCGATCGACTCGGCACGACGGGCGAATGCGCGCTGGCTGTAGCCGAAGAGCTTGGCTTTGCCGGTGGTCCCGGAACTGGTCGCATAGATCGCGAGCGCTTCGCTGTCCGGCTCGCCGGCGATGGCCGGCGCTCCGGCCGCCTCGGCATCGCGTTCGACGCGGATCATCGGAATGCCGGCGAGCGCCTGCCGGTCGTCGTCGGCGACGACGTGGGTCATCGACAGCCGGTTCGCGAGCTCGCGCCGCAACGGGAGCGGGTCCGCGGCCGGCAGCGCGATCTGCGGAACGCCGAGCCACAGCAGCGCGAGACTCGTCACCAGATTGTCGAGATCATCGTCCACCGATACGCCGACCGGTGCCGTCGGCCTGCATCCGGCGCGTGCAAGTCGACCGGCGGCTGCATGCACGCGATCGATCAGCTCGGCGTAGCCGATCGATCGGCCGGGCAGGACCAGCGCCGGGTGCGCGGGACGCCCCCGGCGGATTTCGTCGAGGCGGAGCGCGGTCAGCGTTGCCATCGCGTCAGCGCGCCGGCCGCGCGGAACGTCTCACTCGATGCGGATGCCGTTGGACTGCACGACCTTCGCCCATTTCGCGATCTCGGCCTGCTGAAAATCGCCGAACTGCGCAGGCGTCATGGTCGGATGGACCAGCGCGCTCGCGACCAGACGCTGGCGGATCTCGTCGGACGTCATGATCCTGTCGACCTCGGCGTTCACCCGTGCCGCGATCCCGGGCGGCAGGTTCGCAGGGGCGAACATGCCGATCCACGCGGTGCCGGAGATGCCGGGCAGGGATTCCGCGATGGTCGGGACATTCGGCATCGGCGCCGCGCGTGTCGATCCGGTGGTCGCGATGACACGAATCCTGCCCTCGGCAACATGAGGCACGACGGAAGCGACCGAGACCTGTGCCAGCGTCACGTCGCCGCGCAGCGCGGCGAGCAGCGCATCATTTTCCCCCTTGTAGGGGACGTGGATCATCCGGATCCCCTCGCGCGACGCCATCCACGAAATCATCAGGTGGCCGAGCGTCCCCACGCCGGCACTCGCGTAGCTCAGCTTGCCCGGCTGCGCCCGGGCGAGCGCGACCAGTTCGTCGACGGTCGAGACGTCAACCGTCGCCGGGACGATCCATGCGGACGCGCCCTCGGCGATCAGGGCGACCGGGGTGAAGTCGCGCACCGGATGAAACGGCAGATCGCGATAGAGGGACAGGTTCACCGCATGGGTGTTGATCGCCGTGACGAGGAACGTGTAGCCGTCGGGTGCCGCCTTGGCGACCTGGGCGCTGCCGGTGTTTCCGCTGGCGCCCGGCCGATTCTCGACGACCACGGACTGGCCGAGCGCCGGACCGAGGCGCGCCGCCACCACGCGGGCGTAGGTGTCCACGTAACCGCCCGGGACGAAGGGCACGACGATCTGGATCGGCCTGGCCGGCCACTCCTGCGCCTGCGCGAGCGTCGTCGAAGGAACGCCGGCGAGACCTGCGGCGAGGAGCAGAACGCGGAGACTCTGCAGGGCCATGGTCATGAGGGGGGCGGAGGGGATGGGTAGTGTCGCATGTCCCGGAATCAACGGCTCGCGAGGATCGACTCGTCCGCGTAGCGCCGCGCCGTCGCCCACCACGCGCAACCGATCAGCGCGACCGGCAATCCCCACGACAACACGAGGTCGGCAATCGCGAGCGCCTCGCCGCGCAGCGCGCGGTTGAGCAGCAGGTACTGGCCGGAGACCGGGACGGCGACGAGCCAGTCCGGTTCGCGCCGCTGCAGGAAGATCTGGGCGACCGGCAGCACCGAGACGACGAACAGCAGCAGCGACAGGTTGGTCTGCGCCTCCTTGATGGTGCGCGCGCGGCTCGCGAGGAACAGCAGCGCCGCGGGCATGAGAAGGATCATCGGGGCGAGGATCACGAGGAAGCGGACGAACTCGCGCCCCCCGAACAGGAACGGAATGCCGACCGGCGGGAGCGGGGCGAACCGCAGCGTCAGCGTGAAACCGGTCAACGTGACGACGACCACGAGCGCCGCGAATGCGGCGACCGCGGCCCATTTGCCCGCGACGATCTCCGCCGGCGACGCGGGCGTCGCGAGCAGCGGTTCGAGCGATTGCCGCTCGCGTTCGCCGGCGGTCGTGTCGAGCGCGACCGGCATGCCGCCCATCAATGCCGCGAACAAGCCGTAGTAGGCGACGAGGAAGAGCACGAACGCACCCGACTGCTGCGGCGTGGCGAGGTCCTCGGCGACGACGTCGAGCGGCGACGCGACCGACGGCGCGATGCCGCGCGCGAAGAGGCGCTGCCGGCCCCATTGGGCGGCGTAGGCACGCAGCAGCCCCTCGGCCTGTTCGATCGAGGCGCGGGCGCGGTCGCGGGAACGATCGTAGAGGAGCCGCACCTTGGCCGGCCGGCCTTCGGCCACCTGCTGCGGGAACGACGGGTCGATCGCCATCGCGACGTCGAGGTCGCCCGCGCGGATGCGGTTCGCGGCGTCCGCAGGCATCGGCGCGATCGTGACGCCTTCGCGCTCGAGGAACGCGACGAGCGCGGGTGCGCGCTCCGCGCCGTCGACCGGCAGGACCAGTGTGCGGGCCCGCTCGCCCTGTCCGGCGATCATGTTGAAGATCAGCGCGAGGAACAGCGGACCGGCGAGTGCTGCCGAGAGCAGCGTCACCACGACGGCGCGCCGGTCGCGGAACGTCTCGACGAGTTCCTTCCGCGCGATCGTGACGGCGCGCTTCATCGCGCCGGCCTCATGCCGCGAGTCCCTCGCCGCTGCCGAGCAGCGCGACGAACGCGTCCTCGAGCGTCGCGCTGCCCGCCTGGGCGACGAGTTCGGCCGCCGTGCCGCTCGCGACCACCCTGCCGTGACCGAGGATGACGATGCGGTCGCACAGCGCGCCGACTTCCTGCATCACGTGCGAGCTGAACAGCAGCGTCTTGCCGCCCTTGCGGAGGCCCCGGAGCAGGTCGCGCAGCGCGCGCACGCTCATGATGTCGAGACCGTTGGTGGGTTCGTCCAGCAGGATGGTGTCCGGATCGTGCACGAGCGCGCGCGCAATCGCGACTTTCATCCGCTCGCCCTGCGAGTAGCCCTGCGCCCGCCGGTCGGCGATGTCGTCCAGTCCGAGGTCCGCCACGAGTGCGCCGATGCGGCGGTCGCGCACGTCGGACGGCATGCCGTGGAGCGCGGCGTAGTACGCGATGTTCTCGCGGCCGGTGAGGCGCGGATACAGTCCGCGCGCATCGGAGAGCACGCCCAGGCGGCGGCGCACCTCCGGGCGGTCGGACACGACGTCGCGTCCGTCGATCGTCGCGCGTCCGGCGTCCGGCACGACCAGCGTCGCGAGGATGCGCTGCAGCGTCGTCTTGCCGGCGCCGTTGGGTCCGAGCAAGCCGGTGATCGCCCCGGCGGGTGCGGTGAACGACACGCCGTCGAGCGCGCGCACCTCGCCGCGCCGGCCGAAGGTCTTGGTGAGCGCTTCGACCGCGATCATCGTGGCGCAGGCCCGAGCACGCCGGTCCACAGCGCGGGCGGAACCGAGCTCTCGAACTGCCTGACGCAGTCCACCGGCAGCCGCGCGAATCCCGCGTCCTCGACGAACGCGGCGAGGAGGCGCGGTCCGCAGGCGTGCGGCGACACGATGTGGCCATACCCGGGCGCGACGACGTGCCGCGAGTGCGTGAGCGACTTCGCGACCTCGTCGCCCCGCGAGGGCGGGGTCACCGGGTCGAGCCCGCCCGAGAGGATCAGCGCCGGCACGTCGCCGACGACCGGCGAGTGCGCGTCGAGCGGCGCCGGTCCGGCGGGCCACACGTCGCAGACGCCAAGCGCCCCGCGGGCGATCCGGGCGGAGCGCGCGCCGCGCAGGGCCTGCCTGCGCAGGCCCAGTCCGACGCGCGAGGTGTCCTCGGCGCAGGTGACCGAATAGTGCAGCGGCAGATTCAGTTGCTCGAGCACGCTGCCCGTGAACGCGCCGGCGGCGGCGACCAGCGGCGCGTAGTCGCCCTCGCGGGCGCGGTCGAGCAGGGCGGGGACCAGCGCGGCGGTCTCCGGCGCGTAGAGAAGAGGCTGCAGGAGCCCGACCACGAGGTCGGTCGACGCGGGCACGTCGACCCTCTCGCCGGTCGCCGGGTCGTCGATCGCGATCGTCGTGCCCGCGCGTGCGAGGTTGCGCGCGATGGCCTTGAGCGTCGCATCCGGATCGGGCAGGACCCTCGCGCACGCCGGCGTCGCGCGGCAGCGCTCGAACAGATGGTCGAGCGCGCGCTCGCGCGCGGTCCACACGTCGAGGCTGATCATCATGTCCGGGGACACGACGGCGTCGAGGGTCACGGTGCGCACGCGATCCGGATGGCGGCGCAGGTATTCGAGCGCGACGCGCGTGCCGTAGCTGCCGCCCCACAGGTTCCAGCGCGGCGCGCCGAGCGCGTGCCGCACGTCCTCGAGATCCGCGACGAACGCGGCCGTCGTGTAGAGGCTCGGATCGACGCCTGCGCGCGCGAGTTCGGCCACGCACGCCCGGGCGCGCGGCAGCGGATCGGCCTCGAGCATCGCGGCGCGCATGCCCGCTTCGGAGTAGGCGGCGCAGTCGAGCGGCGAACTCCGACCGGTGCCGCGCTGGTCGATCAGAACTACATCGCGCGTGCGCCGGATCGCGGCGAGACGCGCGGCGAACGGCGCGAGTTCGCTCGCGGCTTGGCCCGGCCCTCCGGCGAGGATGACGAACGGATCCGGATGGGGCGAGCGCGTGTTGGCCGGCAGCACCGCCACGTGGATCGCGATCGTGCGACCGTCGGCTTTCGCACGATCCTCCGGCACGCCGACGCTGCCGCAGCGCGTGGCGACCGCGAGGTGCGGCAGCCGGCAATCCGCGAGGACGAGCGCGCGCCCGGCATCGCGCTCCGTGCCGCAGCCTGCGAGCGCGAGGCACGCTGCGAGCGCGACGGCCGCGGGGCGGGCGGGCTTCGGCATGGCCCGGATGCTAGCAAACACCGTTGCGCGCGGGGTTCCGGCGCGGGCGGAGCGCAGCATTCGCGTGGCCGCGCGGGGTCTATACTGCGGCCACCGCGACTCGCCCCATGTGACGATGGAGTTCCGCGACCTCGAGCCCGGCATCCACACCGACCTGCGCGATCGGATGACCTACGGCGGGTATCTCCGCCTCGATCGCCTGCTCGACGCGCAGGAGCCGCGCTCCCGCGACGCCGACGGCGCGCCGCTGCACGACGAGCTGCTGTTCATCGTGCAGCACCAGGTGTCGGAACTCTGGATGAAGCTCGCGATCCACGAGATCCGCGCCGCCATCCTCCGCGTGCGCGCCGATCGGCTCTCCGAGTGCTTCAAGATCCTCGCGCGCGTGAAACTCGTCCAGCGCCAGCTCTTCGAGCAGTGGGCGGTGCTCGAGACGCTCACGCCGTCGGAGTACGAGGCGATCCGTCCCTCGCTCGGCACGTCGTCCGGATTCCAGTCGCTCCAGTACCGGGTGCTCGAGTTCCTGCTCGGCAACAAGCAGGCCGGCATGCTCGACGTCTTCCGCCACGACCCGGACGCGCTCGCCGAACTCGACGCGACGCTCCACGCGCCTTCGCTCTACGACGAGTTCCTGCGCCACCTCGCGCGGCGCGGACTTCCCGTGCCGCCGGAGTGCGTGGAACGCGACTGGGCGCAGCCCTGGCAGCGCTGTCCGGAACTGGTGCCGGTCTTGCGCGAGATCTACGCCGATCCGCGCCGCTGGTGGGACGCCTACGACATGTGCGAGAAGCTCGTCGACATCGAGGAGGCGTTCCAGCTCTGGCGCTTCCGCCACCTGAAGACGGTCGAACGGATCATCGGGCACAAGCCGGGCACCGGCGGCTCGTCGGGCGTCGCGTTCCTGAAGCGCGCGCTCGACATCCGGTTCTTCCCCGAGCTCATCGACGTGCGCGGCGAGATCGGCGCGCGCTGACGTCGGCTCCGCCGCGGGTACCGACGCGATGAACGGTCCGCGCGATCCGGCCGGCGATGTCTTCTCCGCCGTCGCAGCCGCACTCGGTCCGCCGCCCTGGGCCGACGACGCGGTGCGCGCCCATGTCGCGCCGCTCTTCTCGCGCCATCGCGCCGCGTACCGGGATCGCGTCTATCTCGCCAACCATTCGCTCGGCCGGCCGCTCGACGCGACCGCGCACGATCTGCGCGAGGGCCTCGATGCATGGATCGCCGGCCTGGGCGACGCGTGGGACGCATGGGAGGCCGAGAATCGCGCATACCGGGCGCGAGCGGCCGCGATCCTCGGCGCCGCGCGCGGCGACACGATCGTCCCGAAGACGAGCGCGGGAGCGGGCCTGCGCGCCGTGCTGTCGACGTTCGACGCTCCGCCGCGCGTCGTGTCGACGCACGGCGAGTTCGACTCGCTCGACCTGATCCTGCGCGAGTGGGCGCGTCGCGGGCGGCTCTCGCTCATGCAGGTCGCGCCGCGCGCGCCGGTGGCCGGAACCCGCGACCACCGTGCGCTCGAGCACTACGACACGGACGATCTCGTCGCGGCGATCGTGCCGGGCACCGATCTCGTCGTCGTGTCGGACGTGATGTTCCAGACCGGCCAGCGCGTCGATCGCCTCGACGAGGTCGTCGCGCGCGCGCACGCGGTCGGCGCGAAGGTGCTCGTCGACGTCTACCACTCGGCGGGCGTCGTGCCGCTCGACGTCGACGCGAGCGGCGTGGATTTCGCGGTCGGTGGCGCCTACAAGTACCTGCGCGGCGGACCGGGCGCGTGTTATCTCTACGTCGCGCCGCGCTGGCTCGACGCGGGGCTGCGCACGCTCGACACCGGATGGTTCGCGAAGGACCGCCCGTTCGACTATCGCCGCCCCGATCCGCCGGACTTCGCGCGCGGCGGTGACGGCTGGCTCGAATCGACACCGCCCGTGCTCACGATGTACCAGGCGCGCGCCGGCCAGCGGTTCGCGCTCGCGTTGCGGGCCGCGGCACTGCGCGAGGATTCGCTCGCACGCCAGCGGGACCTCGTCGCGCGGCTCGACGCGGCAGGGATCGCCGCGGTCGGCGGAACGACGGCGCGTGGCGCCTTCGTCGTCGTGCCGTTCGCAGGCGATGGACGCGCCGCCCGGGTGGCCGGTGACCTCGCCCGGCGCGGGATCGACACCGATGCGCGCGGTGCCTGCCTGCGGCTGTGCCCGGATTTCCTCACGTCGACCGACGACCTCGCCCGTGCGGTCGAAGAACTGGCGAGCATCGTCCGAAGCGGGCGCATCGCAGGCACGCCCTGACCGGTCGTCGCGTGACGCGAGTCGCGCGGCTTACGCGCCCGCGAACGTCAGGATGGTCCGCACCACCACGAGCAGCGTGAGCACGAACACCGCCGCGGCGACGACGCCGACAATGATCACCTGGTGCGGCCGGACCGTGACCGCGTCGTGGCGCATCGCCTTGCCCTTGCGCACGCCGAAGAAGCTCCAGAACACCGCGCCCGCGACCTGCCGCAGCGATGCCTGCGGGGGCGACGCGGGGAGCGAGTCGTGGGCGGGGTCCGGTGGTGGGAAGTCGGCCATGGTCGTGGGGAGCGGCGGCTGGCTTCGGTCCCGGGTGCCCCGGGCCGCGGTCCGGCGCGCGGCGTCGCCTGTTCCATTGTATCGTCGCGCGCCGGAAACTCGCCGCGGTACCGTGCAAACCCCTTGAATCGATGCGGGATTGCCACATCTAGCCGGTATCGGGTGCCCGAGGACGGGCGCCCGCAGGAGCCCCCATGCGTTTCGACAAGCTGACCACCAAGTTCCAGCAGGCCCTCGCCGACGCCCAGTCGCTGGCGCTCGGCCACGACGCCGGATTCATCGAGCCCCAACACCTCCTGGCCGCGCTGCTCGCGCAGGAGGACGGCGGGACCGCGTCGCTGCTCGCGCGCGCAGGCGTCGCCGTGCCGAAGCTCCAGGCCGCGCTCAAGGCGTCGATCGGGCGGCTGCCGAAGGTCGAGGGCACCGGAGGCGAGATCGGCCTCGCGCGCGACCTCAACAATCTGCTGAACCTCGCCGACAAGGAAGCCACCAAGCGCGGCGACCAGTTCATCGCGAGCGAACTGTTCCTGCTCGCGCTCGCCGACGACAAGGGCGAGACCGGACGCATGCTGAAGGACGCCGGGCTCGCGAAGAAGTCGCTGCAGGACGCGATCGAGGCGGTCCGCGGCGGGGCGAACGTCGGTTCCGCGGAGGCGGAGGGCCAGCGCGAATCGCTCAAGAAGTACACGATCGACCTCACCGAACGGGCGCGCGAAGGCAAGCTCGACCCGGTGATCGGCCGCGACGACGAGATCCGCCGCGCGATCCAGATCCTGCAGCGGCGCACCAAGAACAACCCGGTGCTGATCGGCGAGCCCGGCGTCGGCAAGACCGCGATCGTCGAGGGCCTCGCGCAGCGCATCGTCGACGGCGAGGTGCCCGAGACGCTCAAGAACAAGCGTGTGCTCTCGCTCGACATGGCGGCGCTCCTCGCCGGCGCCAAGTACCGCGGCGAGTTCGAGGAGCGCCTGAAGGCGGTGCTGAAGGACATCGCCGCCGACGAGGGCCGCACGATCGTCTTCATCGACGAACTGCACACGATGGTCGGCGCCGGCAAGGCGGAAGGCGCGATCGACGCCGGCAACATGCTGAAGCCCGCGCTCGCGCGCGGCGAACTGCACTGCGTCGGCGCGACCACGCTCGACGAGTACCGCAAGTACATCGAGAAGGACGCCGCGCTCGAGCGCCGCTTCCAGAAGGTGATCGTCGGCGAGCCGTCGGTCGAGGCGACGATCGCCATCCTGCGCGGTCTCAAGGAGCGCTACGAGATCCACCACGGCGTCGAGATCACCGATCCGGCGATCGTCGCCGCGGCCGAGCTCTCCGCCCGCTACATCACCGACCGCTTCCTGCCCGACAAGGCGATCGACCTGGTCGACGAGGCCGCGGCGCGCATCAAGATGGAGATCGACTCCAAGCCCGAGTCGATGGACAAGCTCGACCGCCGGCTGATCCAGTTGAAGATCGAGCGCGAGGCGGTGAAGAAGGAAAGCGACGACGCGTCGAAGAAGCGCCTCGCGCTGATCGAGGACGAGATCGCCCGACTCGAACGCGAGTACGCCGATCTGGACGAGGTCTGGAAGGCCGAGAAGGCCGACGTCGCGGGCACGCAGCACCTGAAGGAGGAGATCGACAGGATCAAGCTCCAGATGGAGGAGGCCAAGCGCAAGGGCGACTGGCAGAAGGTGTCCGAACTCCAGTACGGGAAGCTGCCGCAGCTCGAGGCCCAGATCCGCAAGGCGGACAGCGCGCTGGACAAGGACCAGGCGAAGAAGCCGAAGCTGGTGCGCACCCAGGTCGGCGCCGAGGAGATCGCCGAGGTGGTCTCGCGCGCGACCGGCATTCCGGTGTCGAAGATGATGCAGGGCGAACGCGACAAGCTCGTCCACATGGAGGAGCGGCTGCACCGGCGCGTCGTCGGGCAGGACGAGGCGGTGCGCCTCGTGTCGGATGCGATCCGGCGCTCGCGTTCGGGCCTCTCCGACCCCAACCGCCCCTACGGCTCGTTCCTGTTCCTCGGGCCCACCGGCGTCGGCAAGACCGAACTCACCAAGGCGCTCGCCGAGTTCCTGTTCGACTCCGACCACGCGCTCATCCGCGTCGACATGTCCGAGTACATGGAGAAGCACTCGGTCGCGCGGCTGATCGGCGCGCCGCCGGGCTACGTCGGCTACGAGGAGGGCGGCGCGCTCACCGAGGCGGTGCGGCGCAAGCCCTACAGCGTGATCCTGTTCGACGAGATCGAGAAGGCGCACCCCGACGTGTTCAACGTGCTGCTGCAGGTCCTGGACGATGGTCGTCTCACCGACGGCCAGGGGCGCACCGTCGACTTCAAGAACACGGTGGTCGTGATGACGTCGAACCTGGGCTCGCACAAGATCCAGCAGCTGACCGACGAGGGCGCCGACCCGGGCGTGATCAAGATCGCGGTGATGGCGGAGGTCAAGACGAACTTCCGGCCCGAGTTCGTGAACCGCATCGACGAGATCGTCGTGTTCCACCCGTTGGACGAGGCGCAGATCGGCAGCATCGCGCGCATCCAGTTGAAGGCGCTCGAGGCGCGGCTCGCGAAGCTCGAGATCGCGCTGGCGGTCGACGACTCCGCGCTGAAGGCGGTGGCCTCGGCGGGCTTCGACCCGGTGTACGGCGCGCGGCCGCTGAAGCGCGCGATCCAGCAGCAGATCGAGAATCCGCTCGCGAAGGAGATCCTCGGCGGCCGCTACGCCCCCGGCGACACGATCCGCGTGACCGCGACCGGAGGTGAGATCGCCTTCGCGAAGGGGTGAGCGCGCGCCGCGTGTCGGTCGACGGCCGCGGCCGCTGCAGGGGGCGGTGACGTCGCGGCGGGGGCGCGAGCCTCCCGAATGCAGTCCGACTCCATCGGCTCGGCGCGGAGGGCCATGCCGGCAACGGGGCTTGACATGCAAATGAGACTCGTTATCATTTGCGCGACCCCCACCCGAGAAAGCTCCCGATGAACCACGGGCCGGCATGGCGCGACGACGAGCGCCCCGATGCCATGATCGCGGGCACGTTGTGCCTGATGAGTTGCTACGCGCAGCATCCGGCGCCGGCCTACGCGGCGCGGATCGCGGACAACCTGGCCCGTCTCGCCGCGGCCGGCACGCTCTCCGCAGAGTTCCGATCGGTGTGCCGCCGCATGGCGGAGCGCTGGTGCGCGCTGGAAGCGCAGGCGCGCGACCGATGCGCCTGCGGTGCGCGGATGCGGGACGACCGCACGCTGCAATGACGGCGTTCGAACGACTTCGCGACGCCGCCGTCGTACGCGACCCGGAAACGCTGATCGGGCCGCTGTTCTTCCTGTTCACGCGCCTCGCGGCAACACGGGACGCGATCGCCGGGCCGATGCTCGCCGATCACCTGGCCGTCCTCGCGGCCCATCCCGGTGTCGACCCCGAACTCCGGCTCGCCGCCGGCGCACTGGCGATCGAGCATCGCGGCCCGTTTCGTTGACGCCGCCGCACGCGCGGCGCACCGGAAACTCGCTCACAGGTAGGGCACGAAGCGCCGGCCGAGCCGCTCGTTCGCCACGCGGGCGATCCACCGGCGCGCACGCGCGGGTTCGACCGCGCTGGCCAGCGGAACGATGGCGCCCGCGGCGCCCGGACCGGTCAGGTCGATCAACGCGGGGCTCTGGGCCTGCACGATCGTGCGGCCGTTCCGTTCGACCGCCCAGGCGTCGCCGGCGTCGAGCACGTGATCGACCGCATCCCCGTGCTGCGTGAGCCAGACGCGGCCGCTCGCGACGCGGACCACGGTCCCGCGGGCGTCGTCGAGGTCGACGATTTGGTCGGTCGTGAGGGCGAGGCGGCGGAAGGTCGCGGACATTGTCATTCTCCACGTTCATGGATACAGTCGATCCCCGGAGGAGCGTCCCCGTTCGACCGGGGCGGGCGGGGGCCATGGACACGTAGATGAATATAGAATCGGAGCGGCCCGGGCTCAAACGACGAATCGGCATGTGAGCCATGCGTCAGAATCATGCATAAGACGTTGCGGCGCCTGCCGTCGCTCGATTTCCTCCGGGGGTTCGAGGCCTCGGGCCGGCTGCTCTCGTTCACCCGCGCGGCGGAGGAACTGCATCTCACGCAGTCGGCGCTGTCGCGGCAGGTCGCCTCGATCGAGCGCTCGCTCGGCGTCGCGCTGTTCGAACGACGGCATCGCGCGCTCGCGCTCACCGCCGAAGGCGAGATGTTCCTGCGCGAGATCACGACGCACCTCGAGGGCATCGCACGCGCAGCGGAGTCGGTCGGCAGCGTGCGGCGCCCGCCGGGCCTCACCGTGACGACGACCGTGTCGTTCGCGTCGCTGTGGCTGGTTCCGCGCCTCGCACGCTTTCGCGCGCGCCGTCCCGACCTGGAGGTCTACGTGTCCGCGGACGACCGTACGGTCGATCTCGCGCGCGGCGAGGTCGACGTCGCGATCCGCTACGTCGGCCGCGAATCGAGGCTGCCCGCGGGCGCGCTCGCGATGTTCGGCGAACGGATGCTGCCGGTCGTGAGTCCCGACGTCGTGCGCTCGCCCGGCACGCCGCTGGCGACGCCTGCGGACCTCGCGCGGCACGTGCTCTTGCACCTCGACGATCCGGAAGGGCGCGTGCCGTGGCTCAACTGGGACATCTGGCTCACGTCGAACGGCGCCGCCGGCCTGAAGCCCGCCGGGGCGTTGCGGTTCACGCTCTACGACCAGGTGATCCAGGCCGCGGTCGGCGGGCAGGGCGTGGCGCTCGGACGCCTGCCGCTGGTCGCGGAGCACCTGCGCGAGGGCAGGCTGGTGGCGCCGTTTCCGAAACGCTACGACTCGGAGCGCGGGTACTTCGCGTTGGTCGCACCGCGGAGCACCGCGCGCGAGGACGTCGCCGACTTCGTGCGCTGGCTCGACGACGAATCGGCGCCGATGCGCTCCGAGATCGAATCGGGGTCGAGCCGGCCGCGCGGACGCCGCGCTACTCTTTCCACGCGCTGAACACGTAGTCGCGCCCGCGCTGCGGTTCGTGGCAGCCGAAGCAGGCGCCCTTTGCGTTCGTCCCGACCGCGCGCTCGGTGCGCGAGTCGCCCTTGAAGCCTTCGAAGCCCCAGCCGCCGGTCGCGGCGTAGCGCTTCGCGTCCTTGTGCATGACGCCGACGACCTTGCGGTTGCCGTCGGTCACCGTGTGGTCCGCGTTCACCGGCGCGAGCAGGTCGAACACGATGACGGCGCCGTCGGGAAAGCGGCCGCTGCGGTAGCCCTGCATGGCCTTCGGATTGGCGTAGAGATGGTGGATGCCGCCGAACGAGGCGAACAGCGGATGGCCTTCCAGGATCTGCATCGTCTTGACGTGGGTCCAGGAGCGGTAGCCGGCCGGATAGGGCACGGGAGGCGGATCGGCGGCGAGCACGGGAGCGGCGGCGAGCGTCGCGGCGAGCGCGACACCAACGAGGTCGGTACGGGCGGTCATGTCGGTCTCCGGTTAGAATCGGATGCATGCGCGCCGGCGAAGCTCCGCCGCGCGCGCCGTTCCAGCGTGCCGCAGCTCGCGCGTGGCGAGAAGCGGGCACACAGCGGTCCGGTACGCACCAAACGGTGCACATTCGTGATGCCGCAGGCGAAAAAAATCCTGCCCGACCCGCCACCCGCCGCGCGGATGGTCGAGGACATCGTCGGCTGCAAGTGGTCGCTCGCGGTCCTCGACCGCGTGCGCCACGGCGTGCACCGCCCCGGCGCGCTCGAGGCGAGCCTGCCGGGGCTGTCGACCAAGGTGCTGAACGAGCGCCTGCGCAAGCTCGTCCGCTTCGGCATCCTCGAACGCACCGCGTTTCCCGAGATTCCGCCGCGGGTCGAGTACACGCTGACGCCGTTCGGCCGTCGTTTCACGCACGTGCTCGACGAGATCGCCGCGCTCGAGGACGCCGCGCCCCGCGGCGGACCGTGACGGTTCAGCTGGCCCCCGAGCCGTCGGCATGGGTGCGGCGATTCGCCGCACTGGTCCCGCGCGGCGCGCGCGTGCTCGATCTCGCGGCCGGTCACGGCCGGCACGCGCGGCTGTTCGCCTCGCTCGGGCATCCGGTGCTCGCGGTCGACGTCGATGCGTCGGCCCTCGCCGTCCTCGACGGTGTTCCCGGCGTGGCCACGCGCGTCCTCGACCTCGAATCCGGACCCTGGCCGCTCGCCGGCGAGCGTTTCGGCGCGATCGTCGTGACGAACTACCTGCACCGGCCGTCGTTTCCGGCCATGCTGGACGCGCTCGCGGACGACGGCGTGCTCGTCTACGAAACCTTCGCCGTGGGCAACGAAGCGCACGGCAAGCCGTCGAATCCGGCGTTCCTGCTCGAACGCGGAGAACTCCTCGAACGGGTGCGCGGCCGCCTCGGCGTCGTGGCGTTCGAGGAAGGGCTCGTTGAGCGGACCGGAGGGGGCCGCGCGGTCGTTCAGCGTCTGGCGGCCGTCGGGCGCCTCGGGACGGCCCCCTGGCCGCTGCCATGAAGCGCCCGCAAACGGGAACCGCCGGCCGAAACGGGGTTCGAATGCGGTAAAATCACCTGTTTATCCGGACCTGCCGCCATGCCCATTCCGACCGGTAGCCTCGTCGCCATCGTGACCCCGATGAAGGCGGGCGGTGCGCTCGACCTCGAGGCGTTGAAGCGCCTCGTCGACTGGCACGTCGAGAGCGGCACCGCGGCGATCGTGGTCGTCGGCACCACCGGCGAGTCCCCGACCGTCGACGTCGACGAGCATTGCCTCCTGATTCGCACGGTCGTCGAGCACGCGCGCCGCCGCGTCCACGTGATGGCTGGTGTCGGCGCGAACGCCACCTCGGAGGCGATCGAACTCACCGCGTACGCGAAGAAGGTCGGCGCGGACAGCGGGCTCTCGGTCGTGCCCTACTACAACAAGCCGACGCAGGAAGGCCTCTACCGGCACTTCCGCACGATCGCCGAACGCGTCGACCTGCCGCTCGTCCTCTACAACGTACCCGGCCGCACCGTCGCGGACCTCGCAACCGAGACCGCGCTGCGGCTCGCCCAGGTCCCGGGCATCGTCGGCATCAAGGACGCGACCGCCGACCTCGGGCGCGGCAGCGAACTCCTGCGCGGTCTCTCGATGTCGGGCCGCAAGGACTTCTCGGTCTACAGCGGCGAGGACATCACGGCGCTGCCGTTGATGTTCATGGGCGGGCAGGGCGTGATCTCGGTGACGGCGAACGTCGCCCCCGCGCTGATGGCGCAGATGTGCCGCGCAGCGTTCGCCGGCGAATACGAGAAGGCGCGCGCGATCAACGACCGCCTGCTTCCGCTGCACCGCCGCCTGTTCATCGAAGCGAACCCCTCGCCCGCCAAGTGGGCGCTCGCGGAGATGGGCAGGATCGAAAACGAGGTGCGGCTCCCGCTGGTGCCGCTCTCCGCGCAACACCACGAGACCGTCCGCGCCGCCCTGCGCGAAGCGGGGTGTCTCGAGCCCACACGGATGCACGCCGCATGACTTCATGCATCACCCTCTCGCGCCCGGGCGCGATCGTCGCCGTCCTGTCGCTGGCGCTCGCGCTGGCGGGCTGCGAGTCGATGCAGATGACCAAGCGCATCGACTACAAATCGACGTCCAGTTCGCCGTCGCTCGAGCTTCCACCCGACCTCACGACGCCGCGCTACGATGACCGCTATTCGGTCACGACCGCGACCGGACTCGCGGCGCAGCAGGCGGGCGGCGCCGCGCGCAAGTCGGAGTTGCTGCTGACCGTGCCCGACGCGCGCATCGCGCGCGCCGGCAACGAGCGCTGGCTCGTCGTCAAGACCACGCCGGAGAACGCGTGGAACATCACGCGCCAGTTCTGGAACGAGAACGGCTTCGTGCTCGCGGTCGAGCAGCCCGCGCTCGGGCTCATGGAGACCGACTGGGCCGAGAACCGCGCCGACATTCCGCAGGACCTGATGCGCCGCACGCTCGGCCAGTTCGCCGACGTGTTCTTCACGACCTACAAGCGCGACAAGTACCGGACCCGCGTCGAGCGCGGCGCCGAGGCGGGCACCGTCGAGGTGTACCTGTCGCACCGGGGCATGGAACAGGTGCCGACGGCGAAGATCGACAACTCGTCGCCGGCTGCCTTCGCTTGGGCGCTGATGCCGCCCAATCCCGACCTCGAGGCCGAGATGCTCACTCGGCTGATGGTCAAGTTCGGCACGGCCGAGCCGCAGGCCGTCGCCGCGGTCGCGCAGGCCGCCGCCCAGCCGGACCGCGCGCGCATCGAAAAGGGGAGCGACGGCGTGTCCAAGCTCGTCGTCGACGAGTCGTTCGACCGCGCGTGGCGCCGCGTCGGGCTCGCCCTCGACCGCAGCGGGTTCACGGTGGTCGATCGCGACCGCAGCAGCGGACTCTATTTCGTCCGCTATGCCGATCCCGACAGCGCCGCCGTCAAGCGCGACGAGGGCTTCCTCGCCAAGCTGATGTTCTGGAAGAAGGACGAGGCCGAGAAGCCGGAACAATACCGGATCGCGGTCGTCGAGGCGGCACGCACGAGCCTCGTGTCCGTGCAGGATCCGAAGGGCGCGCCGGACAAGTCTCCCACGAGCGATCGCATCCTCGCGCTCCTCAAGGAACAGCTCAAGTAGGCCGCGGGGCGCGCGCCGATGCGCTTCGCGTCGTTGGGGAGCGGCAGCGAGGGCAACGGCCTCGTCGTCGAGGTTGGCGGTTCCCGCCTGATGATCGACTGCGGCTTCGGCGTGCGCGACGCCGCGAAGCGCCTGGGCCGCCTCGGGCTCGCCCCCGGCGACCTCCACGCGATCGTCGTGACCCACGAGCACAGCGACCACGTCGGCGGCGTGGCCGCGTTCGCCGCGAAGCACGCCGTTCCGGTCTGGCTCACGTTCGGGACGCTCGCCTGCGTGGGCGAGCGCTTCGCCGGCATCGATCGCGTGTTCGGATTCGACAGCCACGAATCCTTCTCGGTCGGCTCGATCGAGGTGCGGCCGTTTCCGGTGCCGCACGACGCGCGCGAGCCGGTGCAGTTCGTGCTCGGCGACGGCGCGGTGCGCCTGGGCGTCGTCACCGACCTCGGCACGTCGACGCCGGCGGTCGAGCGCGCATTGACCGGCCTCGACGCGCTGGTGCTCGAATGCAACCACGACGCGGCGATGCTCGCGGAAGGCCCGTACCCGGCGAACCTCAAGGCGCGGATCGCGGGGCGCTTCGGGCACCTCGCGAACGACGCCTCGGCGGCGCTCCTCGCCGCGCTCGACAACTCGCGGCTGAAGCACATCGTCGCCGCGCACCTGTCGAAGCAGAACAACACGTCGGCGCTGGCGCGTGCGGCGCTCGCGGGCGCGCTGGGCTGCACGGAAGGCTGGATCGGCATCGCCGACCAGGACGACGGATTCGACTGGCGGGAGGTCTGAATGCACAAGGGCGCGGAACGCTACAAGGGCAAGGCGAAGACGGTCTACGCGACCGACGACGCGCGCTATCTCGTGATGCACTACCGCGACGACGTGTCGGCGTTCGACGGCGCGAAGCTCGCGAAGCTCGAGGGGAAGGGCGAGACGAACAACCGGATCAACGCCCACGTCATGGGGAAGCTCGAGGCGGCGGGCGTGCCGACGCACTTCGTCCGGCTCCTCGACGAGCGGGAGTCGCTGGTGCGGGCGATGAAGATGATTCCGGTGGAGTGCGTGGTGCGGAACGTCTGCGCCGGGTCGATGGCGAAGCGCTACGGCGTCGCGGAGGGTACGCGGCTCGCCGAGCCGATCTTCGAGTTCTTCTACAAGAGCGACGCGCTGCACGACCCGTTGTGCAACGACGACCACATCCGCGTGCTCGGGTGGGCGAGCGAACGCGAGATCGCCGAGATGAAGGCGATCACGCACAAGGTGAACGACGTGCTGAAGCCGCTGTTCGCGAACGCCGGCGTCGACCTCGTCGACTACAAGCTCGAGTTCGGCCATCCGGTCGACGATCCGGACGGACCGCTCACGCTGGGCGACGAGTTCACGCCCGACGGCTGCCGTCTCTGGGACGCCACGACCGGCGAGAAGTTGGACAAGGACCGGTTCCGGCGCGACCTGGGCGAAGTCATCGAGCACTACCGCGAGGTCGGGCGCCGGATCGGCGTGCCGCAGCTCTGAAAGCAGGGTCAGACTCGACTTTCCACCGACGGACGGCGGCCGGACGCCCGCGAACGAAAGTCGAGTCCGACCCTGCTTAGAGGCCGAGCACGGTGCCGGAGAGGCCCGGCTCGCCGGTCGCCCAGATCTCGTCGAAGCGCTCGATGAGTGGTCGGGCCGCCGAGGGCGTGTCGAACACCAGCACCGCGCGTGCGCCGTCGACGTGGAACCGGTGCAGGAAGTGGCGATCGTCGGCGACGACCAGCGGATCCATCGCGCTTCTCGCCTCCGGTCCGGTCCGGTAGACGGTCATCGCGTGCCCCCAGGTCCTGAGGAGCGCGAGGAGGCGCGGGCACGATTGTTCGAGCCAGCGCGTCTCGTGGACGATCATGTCGATGCGCGCGCCGCGTCCGCGGCGGAGGAACGCGGTCACGCGCTCCGCGCGCTCGGCCCGCTGCCAGCCCCAGTCACTGCCGTCGACGTCGAAGATGCGGAGCCGCGACCGTGCGCGGTCGATCAGCACGTCGACGGCCTCGACCTGCTCGGCGATCGACGCGAGCGGACGTTCGACCGGTCCGGTGGCGCTGTCAGCGGCTTCCGACATGGAGCCATCCGTGGCGGTGCCAGTCGTGGAGCACCGCGATCGCCTCACGCGGCAGCACGGCGGCCTCGCGCGGGGCGAGCCCGCGGCGATCGGCGAGCCGGGCGAGCGATGCGCGAATGATCGGGTTCATCGAGAGCGATTCGCCGTTCACGTACATCGTGCGGCCATCGTAGAGGGCCTGCGTGCCCAGGTCCAGCCTGACACCGCGGCGCGCGATCGTGCGCGCGAAGGCCGGGGCCGAAGGCGGCCGCGCGGGCCGCGCGAAGGTCACGTGCGCCTTCGGCTCGGTGAGCCAGGCCCCGAGGAACGCATCGACCTCGGCCCTCGCGACGCGAATGCGCGAGAGCGTTTGCGCCACCTGGTCCTGCATCGCGCGCGAGATGCGCGCGGGCGAGCGGGCCGGCGCGAGGTCGGGGTCCGCGTAGCGTCCCGGCAGGTCGACACGCTCGGCGAGCCGCGTGAGGAAGGCTTCCGCGATCTCGCTCGACAGCGCCGCGCGAAACCCGATCGAGTAGGTCGTGCACGCCTCGACCGCCACTCCGTCGTGCGCGTCGCCCGGGGGCAGGTAGAGCATGTCGCCGGGGCCGAGCACCTCGTCGTGCGTCGGCGTGAAACGCGCGAGGATGCGAAGCGGCAGGCCGGGCCGGAACGACGCGTCGCGCTGCCGGCCCCAGCGCCAGCGTCGGCGGCCGAATCCCTGCAGCAGGAACACGTCGTAGGAATCGAGGTGCGGCCCCACGCCGCCGCCGGGCGCCGCGTAGCTCACCATGACGTCGTCGAGACGCGCGAACGGCAGGAAGTCGAAGCGGCGCATCAGGGCATCCGCCCGTTCGTCGACGAGGTTGGTGCCCTGGACCAGCAGCGTCCAGTCCCGCGCAGGGAGCGACGCGAAGCGCCGGCGTGCGAACGGGCCGTGTTCGACGAGCCAGCTTCCGCGCGTGCGCACGACCAGCCGCGATTCCACGTCGTCGCGACAGGCGAGCGCGACGAGATCGCCGCGCGTGAACGGCCCGGTGAACCCGGGCATCGCGGCGCGCAGGAGCTTCGAGCGCTTCTGCCAATGGCTTCGCAGGAACGCGGCGGGGGCGAGTCCGGCGATCGGAGGGGCGGACGCTTGGTCGGGCATGGGCTGAGCGTTGCCGCGATTATAGGCGCCGTTGCGGCGAGGCGTAGAATGCGCGCCAACCGCGCGGCGTCCCGGACGCGCACCTCCCCGAGGATCCCCATGAATGTCTTCCGCAACACCGTCGTCTCGCTCACGTTCAGGCTGTTCGACGATCGCAACGGCTTGATCGAGGAGGCAGTCGAGCCGATCGCCTACCTGCACGGCGGTTACTCCGGAATCTTCCCGCTGGTCGAGAAAGCGCTCTCGGACAAGCAGGCAGGCGATTCCGTTTCGGTCACGCTCGAACCGGCGGATGCGTTCGGCGATTACGACGCGTCGCTGGTGCGCATGGAGCCGGTCGACACGCTGCCCGACGACGTCGCGGTCGGCGGCTACCTCGTCTCCGAGAAGGATGGCGAGGAGATCGTGTGGCGCGTCACCGACATCGCCGAAGGCAAGGCGGTGCTCGACGGCAACCACGAACTCGCCGGGCAGCGCGTGCGCTTCGACGCGACCGTGGTCGAGGTGCGGCCCGCGACGCAGGAGGAGATCGCGCACGGCCACGTCCACGGCGCGCACGGCCACCACCACTGAATGCCGTCAGCGCCGGGGGTCCTCGTCCCGCCTCAGCATCGTGTGACGCTTGACGCCGTGCGGCAGGACGTCCAGCGTGAACACGATGCGGTAGCCCAGCTTCTCGTAGAAGCGAGGTGCCTGGAAGTCCAGGGTCTCGAGATAGAACGTCCGGCAGCCCCGCGCGGCCGCGGCTGCCTCGAACGAGCGGACCAGGCGCGATCCGATGCGAGCGCCGCGGAACGTCTCGTCCACCCAGAGTTCCTGGATCTCGGCGCAATCCCCCCAGGTGCGGCCGAGCGCGCCGCCGACGACCTCGCCCCGGGCGTCGCGCGCGAAGCACGCGAGGGGGCGAACCTCGTGGAGCGGCGCCGCCGCGTGATTGAACGCGGTGAGTCCGGCGTCGACAGTGGCGGCGTCGCCCGCAGGCACGTCGTCGTGCGCGGAGATCGCGACCGGACCGGTGTGCGGCGGCGGCAGGCCGGTCGCCTCGTCCATCAGGCTTCGCCCGCGCCGATGCGTTTCAGGGCGTAGAGCGCGTCGAGGGCCTCGCGCGGCGAGAGCGCGTCCGGGTCGATCGCGGCGAGGCGGTCGGCGAGCGCGTGCGCGCGCGTCGTCTGCGGGTCCGCAGCATCGCCCGCCGGGGCAGCGAACAGGTTGCCTTGCCCCTCGCCAGCGTGCGCGAAGGCGTCGAGCCGCGCGAGGTAGTTGCGTGCCTGGCGCACCGTGTCGGCGGGAACGCCCGCGAGCTTCGCGACCGCGAGGCCATGGCTGCGGTTCGCCGGGCCCTCCTCGACCGCGTGCATGAAGACGATGCCGTCCTTCGGCGTCTCGAGCGCGTCGAAGTGCACGTTGGCGCAGCCCGGGATCTCGGCGGCGAGCGCCGTCAATTCGAAGTAGTGCGTCGCGAAGAGCGTGAGCGCGCGATTGGTCTCGGCGAGCCGGTGCGCGATCGCCCACGCGAGCGCGAGGCCGTCGTAGGTGGAGGTCCCGCGCCCGATCTCGTCGACGAGTACGAGGCTTCGCGGCGTCGCGCGGTGAAGTATCGCGGCAGCCTCCGTCATCTCGACCATGAACGTCGACCGGCCGCCGGCGAGGTCGTCGGCGGCGCCGATCCTCGTGTAGATCGCGTCGATCGGGCCGATCGTCGCCGCCGCCGCGGGCACGAACGAGCCGCAGCACGCGAGCAGCGCGATGACCGCGGTCTGCCGCATGTAGGTCGACTTGCCGCCCATGTTCGGGCCGGTGACGACCAGCAGCCGGCGATCGGGCGCCAGCACGACGTCGTTGGCGATGAAGTGCTCGACCTGACGCTCGACGAGCGGGTGCCGACCGCCGCGGATCTCGATCCGCGCCTCGTGCGTGAACGCGGGCCTCGTCAACCCGAGGGCCTCCGCGCGATCCGCGAGCGAGGCGAGGACGTCCAGCGTGGCGAGTGCGCCGCCGGCCTTCTGGAACGCGGGGACGGCGGGCACGAGCGCGAATACGAGCTTCTCGAACAACACCCGTTCGCGGGCGAGCGCGCGCTCCTGCGCGGACAACGCCTTGTCCTCGAACGCCTTCAATTCCGGCGTGACGTAGCGCTCGGCGTTCTTGAGCGTCTGGCGCCGCCGGTAGTCGTCGGGCACCTTCGCCGCGTGGGCGTGCGTCACCTCGATGTAGAAGCCGTGCACGCGGTTGTACTCGACCTTGAGTCCGGGAATGCCGGAACGCGCACGCTCGCGGGCCTCGAGATCGGCGAGGAATGCGCCGCAGTCGCGGTCGATCGCGCGCAGCTCGTCCAGTTCTGCGTCATGGCCCTCGGCGATGACGCCGCCGTCGCGGACCTGCGACGAGGGCTCCGCTGCCAGGGCGGACGACAGGAGCGCGGTCCAACGTGCGTCGACGTCCACGGCGTCGAGTGCGCCGCGGACGAGCGGGAGGTCGATGTCGCCGAGGAGCGCGCGCAGGCCGGGCAGGGCGGCGAGCGTGTCGCGCAGCGCGGCGAGTTCGCGCGGCCGCACCTGCGCGAGCGCGATGCGCGCGGCGATGCGTTCGACATCCGCCACGTCGTCCAGCGTCTCGCGCAGCCGGCGGCGCAACGCCGGCTCGCCGACGAAGCGTTCGACCGCATCGTGACGTGCCGACGCCGCCTCGAGGTCGCGCAGCGGCGCCATCAGCCAGTCGCGCAGCAGGCGGCTTCCGGCCGAGGTCACGCAGGCGTCCAGCATCGACAAGAGCGTCGGCGCGCGCTCGCCTGCGAGCGTACGCGCGATCTCGAGGTTGCGCCGCGTGGCGCTGTCGAGCGCGACGTGCGTTCCGGGCCGCTCGACGGCGAGCGTCGTCAGGTGCGCGATCGACGAGAGCTGCGTGGCCGCGGCGTAGTCGAGGAGCGCGCCGGCCGCCCCGGTGGCGATCGGCGCCTCGTCGGCGCCGAACGCGCCCAGGTCGTGCGTGCCCAGGTGCTTCGCGAGCGCCTTCGCGCCGGCGTCGGCGTCGAACAGCCACGCGGCGCGCGCGCGGGTCGGCGGCGAGCCGCGCGGGAGCGACGGAGCGGCCATGCCGTCGGGGATGAGCAGTTCGGCGGGCTCGATGCGTTCCAGCGTCGCGGAGAGTTCGGTCGAGGCGACGTCGACCATGGCGAGCCTGCCGGCGGCGAGGTCGAGCCACGCGACGCCTGCGCGCTTGCCGGCGACCACGCAGGCGGCGAGGAGCGAGGAGGCCCGCGCGTCGAGGAGCGTCGCGTCGACGAGCGTGCCCGGGGTCACGATCCGCGACACTCTCCGCTCCACCGGGCCCTTGCTCGTCGAGGGGTCGCCGACCTGCTCGACGATCACCGCCGATTCGCCGGCGCGGATCATGCGCTGCAGATGCTGCTCGATCGCGTGGAACGGCACGCCCGCCATCGGGATCGGCGCGCCCGCCGACTGCCCGCGTGCGGTAAGAGTGATGTCGAGCAGCCGCGCGGCGCGCTTCGCGTCGTCGTAGAAGAGCTCGTAGAAGTCGCCCATCCGGTAGAACACCAGCTTGTCCGGGTGGTCCGCCTTGACGCGCAGGTACTGCTGCATCATCGGCGTGTGGGCCGCGAAGCGGTCGGCGGGCACGGGGGCGGCGTCCTTCACGATCGGGTCGCCGCTTCGCGCGCGGCCCAGTCGCGGTCGAGTTCTGCGGCGTAGCGGCTTCCCCCGCCGATGCACTCGATGACGGGGCGGAGGTCCCCGCTCGCGCGGGCGCGGGCGAGCAGCCTCGCCTCGGACTCGGCGACGCGCAGATACGGGAACGACCCGGCCGACGCGAGCCAGCGGTTGAGCGCTAGGCGCACGACGCGGCCGTTCGCGTCGGCGAAGACGTGCATCTCGAGGAGCGCCATGTAGAGGAACACCGCGCGCGGCGCGCCGCCCGGTACGCGCGAGGCGATCTCGACGACGGCCTCCAGCGTCGCCGCGATCTGGCCGGGCGCCGTGCGCGGGACGTGCACCGCTGTTCCGACCACGTTGTTGATCAGCTTGACCATTCCGGGGCCGATCTCGGGGCGGTGCGCGACGATCTGCGCGTGGCGCAGCCTCAGCCACCCCTCGAGGGCGATCGGGTCGCGATCGTCGGGCGGCGACGAAGTCGCGGAGGCGACCGCGCGCGCATAAGCCAGCACGTCGAGATCCGCGTCGCCCGACCTGCGTTCGGGATGCGCGAAGAGCGACACGCTTCGCGCGATCGCCCCGGCGTCGCGGGTCGGCAGCACGTTGTGATGGGCCTCGATGGCGAACCAGGCGGACGACGCAGGTGCGCCCGATGCGAACGACGCGCCCGAACCGTCCGACGCCGCAAGGCCCGACGCGATCCGTTCGAGGTCGTCGACGAGCGCGCGGTCGATGGTGTCGGGACGGCGCAGCGCGCGCAGGCCGGCGATGAGCGGCGCGGGGTCGTCGCTCGAACGCGCCGCGGCCAGCGGAGCCGCGAGCGACGCGCGCTCGGCGAGCATCGAGCGCGCGTCGGCGATCTCGCTTCGTGCGTCGGGCGGGAGATTCGCCGTCGCCGACGCCGCGTCGAGCATCGCCTCGCCTTCCTCGATCCGGCCGCGCTCGAGCAGCAGCGTGGCCAGGTTCACCTGTGCGTACGGATGGCCGGGCGCGCGCGCGAGAGCCTTGCGCAGCATCGCTTCGGCGTCGTCCAAACGGCGCGCGAGGCGCGCGATCACCGCCGCCTTGGCGTTCGCTTCCGGGTCGTCGGGCGCGAGGGCGACTGCGTGTCGATAGGCGTCGGACGCGGCTTCGAGCCGGCCTGCCTGGCGCAGCACGTCGCCCAGGCCGAGGTGCGCCGCCGGGACGGCCGGAGCGAGCGCGACGGCGCGTCGTGCGTGCTCGACGGCGTCGTCGTGTCGGCCGAGCATCGATTGCGCGACTGCGGTCGCGAGCCACGCCGCCGGAAGGCCCGGAGCCTGCGCGCGCAGGCGATCCAGCACCGGCAGGGCGTCGGCAGGCCGGCCCGTGCGGATGTGCGCCTGGGCAAGTCCGAGTTGCGCTGGCAGGAACGCGCCATCCGATGCCGCCGCGCGCGCCCAGACGGCGGCCGCCTCCGTAAACGCACCCCGCGCTTCGAGCGAGGCCGCCTGCCTCGCCAGCGCGAGCGTGTGCGGTGGCGCTGGCGTCGGTGGCCGATTCATGCGGCGATTATAGGCAGGCGTCCGGGCTGCTCCCGCGCCGAGGCCACGCGGATCAGCGCGGATCGCGCGCCGCCCACGCGCGGTCGAGCTCCGCCGCGTATCGGCTGCCCGCGGAGAGCCAGTCGACGAGCGGCTCGAGGTCGGCCGTCGCCCGCGCGGCAGACTGGATGCTGCCGTCGTTGCCCGGCGGGTGCAGGTGGGGATAGCGGCCCGCGCCCGCCAGCAGGCGGTTCACCATGAGGCGCATCGTGCGGCCGTTCCCGTCGGTGAACGGATGCAACTCGCCCACCGTCAGGTAGAGGAAGACCGCGCGCCACGCGCCGCCCGGCACCCGCGGCAACAGTTCGTCCAGGACCCGGCGCAGCGTCGCCGGGATCCGCGCCGGCGGAGTGCGCGGCACGTGTCTTGCTCCGCGCACGATGTTGTTGACGATCGAGAACTGTCCGGGATCCAGTCGCGGCCTGTGGGTCGCGAGCTGCGCGTGGCGCAGGCGCAGCCACGCTTCGAACGCGACCGGGTCATCGTGATCGGGCGAGCTCGCGCGCGCGACGATCCTCGCGTAGTGCACGAGGTCGCGGTCGTCATCGTCAGCCACCGGACGCTCGCCCGCGACCAGCGCGACACTGTGCGCGAGGGCCGCGTCGTCGCGCGGTCGCTTCAGGTTGTGGTGGGCTTCGAGGGCCGGCCAGGCGAACGACGCGGGGGCGCCCTCCGGGAAGCGATCGTCGATGCGGGGCGCGGACTCGAGGCGCTCGACGATCCGGGAGAGGTCGGCGAGCAGGACCTCGTCGACCGCCGCGCCACGGTCGAGCGAGCGCAGCGCGAGCGCGATGGGGCGCGGATCGCCGCCGGCGACCGCCTCGTCGATCGGTCCATCGAGCAGGCGACGCTCGTCGATCATCGCCACCGCATCGCGTGCTTCCTCCCGCGCGTCTGCCGGAAGCAGCGCATCGTCGAGCGCCGCGGCGAGCCGGGCACGACCGGCGTCCAGGTTGCCGCGTACGGCCTCGAGCGTGCCGAGATTCACGCGTGCATACGGATGACGCGGCGCGAGGACGAGTGCGTCTCTCAGCAGCGCTTCCGCGCGATCGTGGCGGCCCATCGTGCGCTCGGCCGTCGCGAGTTTGTTGAGCGCGTCGGCGTTCGCGGGATCGAGTTCGACCGCCCTCCGATAGGCGGCCGAGGCATGGGACAGACGACCGGCCTGCCGCAGCACGTCGCCCAACCCCAGGTGGAGCGGCGCCATCGACGGCGCGAGGGACACGCCGCGCTCGGCGCTCGCGATCGCGTCTCCATGCTTCCCCAGCATCGACTGGGCGACGGCAGTCGCGAGCCAGACCGCGGGCATCGCGGGGGCCGTTTCGCGCAGCGCGGCCAGCGCGGACAGGGCATCTGCCGGACGGCCCGCGCGAATCTGCGCCTGTGCCAGGCCAAGGCGCGCCGGGAGGAGCGAAGGATCGGCGGCGATCGCCTGCGCCCACGCGTCGGCGGCGCCCACATGCGCGCCGCGCGCATCGAACTCCGACGCCCGTCGCATCAGCGCGAGCGCGTCCTCGTGGTCCGGTTTGCGGTGTCCGATCATCGACAGAGCGAGAGGGTCCGTTCGCGGTTCGGCGTTGCGGGATGGAGGACGAAGGGCATCGTCGCCGATGTCGTCCGCAGCTCGGGTCAGCGCAGGGTGCCCGCGGCCCATTCCGCGTCGAATCGCGCCGACTCGCGGCTCGCGGCGGCGAGCCACGTGGCGAGCGGCTCGGCGTCGCGTCGTTCTCTCGCCTCGATCGCGAGGTGGAGCAGCTTGCGGACCTTTCCCGGCGAGTGCATGTGCGGCATCAGTCCGGCCGCTTCGAGCTCTCCGTTCGCGATGAAGCGCGCCAGCCGCTTGTTGCCGTCGACGAATGGATGGATGAGCAGGATCGCGGCCAGCACGAGCGTCGCGCGCCAGCCGCCCGGCGGCAGGCGTCGCGTGATCTCGGGCAGGATCGTGCGCACGGTCCCGCTGACGTACGGGGGGGATACCCGCGCATGGGCCGATCCCGCGAGCTGCGTCGAGTGGGTTGGCTTGTAGAAGCCCGGCCAGCACTCGACGCGATGCGCGAGCAGACGCGCGTGGGCGAGCCGCAGCCACGCGTCGAGCGCCAGCGCATCCTCGGGCGGGCGGTTGGCCGGCCGCGACTTCACCGCGCACGCGTGACGCACGACGTCGTCATCGACGCTGTCGGCCGGGGCGATCCCGCTCGCGACCAGACGCAGATCCCGTTCGAGCGCGGGGGCGCCGCGGCTCGTGCGAAACGCCAGATGCGATTCGATCGCGTGCCAGCGGCCCGACCGATCGGAGCGCGGAGCGAACGCGTGATCGATGGGCGCAGCATTGGCCGCCCGATCGACCATCTCGCGCATCGCGTCGGCCAGGGCGTTGTCGGTCAACGGACTGCCGGGTTCCCGGCGCAACGCTTCTGCGAGCGGATCGACGTCGTCGCGCGCGAGCGCATCCGCGACCGGAGCGGCGAGCCGATCGCGTTCGTCGAGCAGGGCGAGGGTCTCCAGCGCCGTGGTGTGCATCTCCCGGTCGAGGCCAGGCATCGCGAGCAGCGCTTCTACTTCCCGGCGGGCCTCCTCGACACGACCATCGAGGACGGCCAGCACCGCGAAGTTGTAGCGGGTCGTCGGATGGCTCGGCGACTGCGCGAGCGCGCGCTCGAGCAACGCCCGGGCCTTCGGGCGCTCCTTCCGGATGTGCGCGATGTGCGCGAGCTTGCCGAGGACGTCGGGATGGTCGGGGGCGATCTCGTGCGCGCGTTCATAGGCGCGCCGTGCGCCGGCCCAGTCGCCCGACCGGTAGAGCACGTCGCCATGCCCGAGGTGCACCTCGCAGATGCCGGGCGCCATTGCCGTCGCCCGTTCGCAGGCGCGCAAGGCTTCGCGATATCGGTCGAGGAGCGCGAGTGCCACGCCGTACGCGAGCCAGGCCGCCGCTGGCGCGCCCGGCATCGCGATCAGCGCTTCGAGCAGCGGAAGCGCGTCGCCGGGTCGGGCGGCCCGGATCAACGACTGGGCGTACCCCAGCCGGATCTCCGGGCGCGTCGGTGCGCGTACATGGGCACGGGACCAAGCCTCCGCCGCGGCTCGAACGTCGCGGCGGGCATCGAAGTCGGACGCGATGCGGACGAGGTCGGTCACGTCCTCCGGCGGGTCTGCGGGCATCCGTCATTCTAACCAGTCGAGTCCGGGCCGCGCGCGCCGGGACATCCCCGAACGGCGAGGGCACCGCTACACTGACCGGCTTCCCCTTTCCGTCCCGCTGCCCCCGATGACGCTCTCGCTCGCGCCTGCCCGTCTCACGCTCGACCTGATGCGGTCGGTCTGGTCGGCGTCCCGGCGGATCGCGATCGACCCGACGGCCCGGCGAGCGGTGGACGCCGCGGCGGCCGCCGTTTCACGCGTCGTCCGCGAGCATCGAACCGTCTACGGGGTCAACACCGGCTTCGGCCTGCTCGCGCGTACCCGCATCGACGACGCGCGCCTCGCGGAACTGCAGCGTGCGCTCCTGCTCTCGCACTCCGCGGGCACCGGAGCGCTCCTCGACGACGGCGTCGTGCGGCTCGCGATCGTGCTCAAGGCCGCGTCGCTCGCCCGCGGGCATTCGGGGGTTCGCTGGGAGGTGATCGAGGCGTTGATCGCGCTCGCGAACGCCGACGTGCTGCCTTGCGTGCCCTCGCTGGGGTCGGTCGGAGCTTCGGGCGATCTCGCGCCGCTCGCGCACCTGTGCGGCGTGCTGATCGGCGAGGGCGAGGTGCGGATCGACGGCCGCGTCGCGCCGGCCGCCGAAGGGCTGGCGCGCGCGGGACTCGCGCCGCTCGAGCTCGCGCCGAAGGAGGGCCTCGCGCTCATCAACGGCACGCAGGTCTCGACCGCGCTGGCGCTCGCCGCGCTGTTCATGGCCGAGCGCGTCGCCGCGGCGGCGTTCGTCGCCGGCGCGATGAGCGTCGACGCGTGCTTGGGCAGCGACACGCCGTTCGACCCGCGCATCCACGCCTTGCGCGGCCATGCCGGACAGCGCGACGCGGCGGCGATCTACCGGCGCCTGCTCTCCGGCAGCGCGATCCGCGCATCGCACGTCGACTGCGCGCGCGTGCAGGATCCCTACAGTCTGCGGTGCCAGCCGCAGGTGATGGGCGCGGTGCTCGACCAGATGCGCTCGGTCGCGTCATCGCTCGCCGTCGAGGCGAACGCGGTCTCCGACAACCCGCTGGTGTTCGCCGATCGCGACGAGGTGCTGTCCGGCGGCAACTTCCACGCGGAACCGGTCGCGTTCGCGGCGGACAATCTCGCGCTCGCGATCGCGGAGATCGGGGCGCTCGCCGAGCGCCGCATCGCGCTCCTGATGGACGCGAACCTGTCGGGATTGCCGCCGTTCCTCGTGGAGGACGGCGGCGTGAACTCCGGATTCATGATCGCGCAGGTCACCGCCGCGGCGCTCGCCTCGGAGAACAAGGCGCTCGCGCATCCGCGCAGCGTCGACTCGCTGCCGACCTCCGCGAACCAGGAGGACCACGTCAGCATGGCGACCGGCGCCGCCCTGCGCCTCCTGACGATGGCCGGGAACGCGGCGGCGATCGTCGCCGTCGAACTGCTCGCGGCCGCGCAGGGCATCGACCTGCGACGTCCGGTCGCGACCTCTGTGTTGCTCGCTCGCGCGCACGCCCGCATTCGCGCCGCCGTGCCGTTCTGGGACCGCGACCGCGCGTTCGCGCCCGATCTCGCCGCCATACGCGCCCAGGTCGAGCGCGGAGACTACCTCGCCGTGGCTCCCGAGGCCGTGACGCCGGGTTGAGCGGCGTCGGCCTGAAGGCCGACCTGCGGGAAGAACGGTGGGTCGGGCTTCAGCCCGACGTATTCGTGCCGATGCGACGGCGAAGCGTCGGCCTGAAGGCCGACCCACGGGGCGGGTGGTGGGTCGGGCTTCAGCCCGACGTATTCGTGCCGATGCGACGGCGAAGCGTCGGCCTGGAGGCCGACCCACGGGGCGGGTGGTGGGTCGGGCTTCAGCCCGACGTATTCGTGCCGATGCGACGGCGAAGCGTCGGCCCGAAGGCC
>JAANMX010000430.1_pt1 | contig 55944 bp, 58 predicted proteins | sample 7279681 | NCBI WGS metagenome assembly JAANMX01 (sample SAMN14094542, study PRJNA606508) | bioreactor metagenome | isolation source: A lab-scale SPAN reactor treating ammonium-rich wastewater day 351 | place: Ireland: Galway | collected 2018-01-01
ATGCTTTCGGACCGTATGAACCAGAATATGTACGTGCTTTCGGTGATCGCGGCGATCTTTCTGCCGCTGCATTTCATGACCGGGTTGCTGGGTATGAACGTGGCGGGAATTCCGGGCGCGGAGCATCCTTATGCGTTCTGGCTGTTTCTTCTGATTGTCGGTGTCGTGGTCGCGCTGCAGGTTTTTATCTTCAAAAAAATGAAGTGGTTCTGATTGGTCCCTGATCAATAAATCCCGCCGGTTCCAGTATCGACGGACGGGGATTCCTGCTGTACGGGCGGCGGGGTATATGGCTGGTCGGGGTTATAGCCTGCCGCGGCGGGGATCTGGCCCGGATAGTCGCCCTCACCATATGCCGATTCGGAATAGCCGCCGTAATAGGGCAGTTCGCGGATTCCCCCTTCATCGAGAATATACATCGTGTCGGTGGGTTCGGTTCCGGCCTTGAAGGATTCCCATATTACGTTGGAATCGCCCGGGTTGGCGCGGGCGCCCGTATTCGCGTTGACCAGAACGCTGCGTATGCCCGGCGGGCGGCGGAAAGGAACGGGGGGCTCGCCTTTGAGCGCCTCACCCATAAAATCCTTGAAGATCGGCACGGCCACGGACGCGCCTTGCTCCTTTTTGCCCAAAGAGCGCGGGCTGTCGAAACCGACGAACACGCCCACCGCCAGATCGGGAGAAAATCCTATAAACCACGCATCGTTCGAGCGGTTGGTTGTCCCGGTTTTTCCGGCAAGGGGGCGGTTGAGTTCTTTCAGTTTGGTCGCAGTGCCCCTTTGCACAACGCCTTCGAGAATCGAGACCATCTGGTAGGCCGTTCTCTCATCAGCGATCTGCTCACGGTTATCGGGAATTTCGGGAACGCCCTGCCCTTCCCATTTGATCTTTGGCCCGCAATACTGGCAGTCGCGGCGGTCATGGCGAAAAATGGTCTTGCCGTGGCGGTCCTGAACGCGGTCGAAGAAGGTCGGCGTGATTTTCTTGCCGCCGTTCACAAGCATCGCGTAGGCCGTGGTTATGCGCAAGAGCGTGGTTTCCGAAGCCCCCAAAGCGTTGGACATGAGGGGCTTCATGTTGTCGGTGATACCGAAATGGTCGGAATATTTGGCTATGAGGTCGGTTCCCAGAAAGTCCGAGAGTCGCACGGTCATCTGGTTCTTGGATTTTTCCACGCCCACGCGCACCGTGGTGGGGCCATAGGATTCTCCCGAATAGTTTCTCGGGCACCACATATGGCCGGGGCGGTCTTCGAAGCACATCGGCGCGTCGAGAATCAGCGTCGCGGGCGTAAAGCCTTTATCCAGACCGGCCAGATACACGAAGGGCTTGAAGGCCGAGCCGGGCTGACGCTTGGCCTGGGTGGCGCGGTTATATTCGCTGATGCCGTATTTCCAGCCGCCCTGCATGGCCAGAATCCGGCCCGTATGCGGGTCGATGGCGATCACCGCGCCCTGTACGTCGGGGATCTGGCGCAGGAGGTATACGCCTTCGAAGGTCTGCATTTCGGGCGCTTCGCCCGCTGCCTTTTGCTCGGCGGTCTGTTTCTTGGCTTCGGGCGGTTTGGGCTCGACCATGATGACGTCGCCCACATCAGCCACTTGCTTGACGCTGGCGACAGCGGGGCCGAGGGAATAGCCTTCATTAAGATATTTCTGTGCCCATTTCACGTCGGAGAGGCGCAGCTCGCCGGATTTGCTCTCATCAAGGAAGCCGAGTTTTGCTGTGTCCTTGCCGCTTTCGAGAACGACGGCCAGTTCCCATTGCTCGATCATCGCAGGCGGGCGGGCGACTTCCTTGAGCTGGGCGCGCCAGTTCTCCATGGTTTCAAGCCTTTTTATCGCGCCGCGCCAACCGTGGCGCATGTCGTAGGCCATCAGGCCATTGCGGAGCGCACGTTCCGCAATATCCTGAAGACGCGGATCGACCGAGGTCTTCACGACGAGACCGCCTGTGTAAAGGCTTCCCTCACCAAATCGATCGGCCAGCTCGCGACGCACTTCCTCGGCGAAGAAGGGCGCGTCCACCACCGTGCTTTCGTCGCGCTTGGCCATTTCGAGCGGCACAGCATAGGCCAGTTCGGCCTGTGCGCGGGTGATGTATCCATCCTCCTGCATGCGCTGAATGACATAGTCGCGGCGCTGAACCGCCACGTCATGATTATAGATGGGGTGATAATTGTTGGGGGCCTTGGGCAGGGCCGCGAGATAGGCCGCCTCGGCGATGGTCAGCTCCTCGAGCGATTTGTTAAAGTAGTGTTGCGCCGCCGCCGCCACGCCGTACGCGCCGCCGCCGAGAAAAATCTGGTTCAGGTAGAGTTCAAGGATATGATCCTTGCTCATCATCTGGGTCATTTTATAGGAGAGAATCGCCTCGCGGATTTTGCGCTCGTAGCTGGTTTCATTGCTCAGGAAAAAGTTCTTGGCAACCTGCTGCGTGATGGTGGAGGCGCCCTGCGGGCGTCTTCCCGTTCCCCGGTTGCGCAGATTGGTGATGAGCGCGCGGGCGGTGGCGATGAAATCCACGCCGCTATGTTTGTAGAAATTTTTGTCCTCGGCGGCGATGAAGGCGTTCTTAACAATTTCCGGAATCGCTTCGATCGGGATGAAGACGCGCTTTTCCTGCGCGAATTCGGCCAGAAATCGGCCGTCCCCGGCATAAAGCCGCGTGACGATCGGGGGCTCGTAATTGCGGAGCTGGGAATAATCCGGCAGATCCTTGCTGTAATGGCTGATGATGTAGGATACGCCCGCCACCCCGACAATCACGCCGATGATAGTGAGAGAGAGCAGCCCCCAGAATAAATTTCTTAAATATTTCATGGCTTTAATTCAAGACTATCCGCCGCGTTGATGCCGTCAATACTAACAGAGAGAAGGTTCTAGCACAGCCCTTTTTCAAAAGGAATTTTTATTGTTATGGCAAAAAAGACGCAGCGGGTCAGAACCGTGTGTGATTCGTAATCGGGCCGTCGGCGCGCCCGTGGATGAACTGGTCCACGTAGGGGTTGCCGGAGCGGTCGAGATCGGCCACTGGGCCGCACCAGATAATACGCCCCTCATGGATCATCGCCACGTAATCGGCGATCTTACGGACGGAAGCCATGTCGTGCGTGATCGAGAGCGCGGTGGCGCCGAGTTGCTTCACGCATTTGACGATCAGTTCGTTGATCACGTCGGCCATGATCGGGTCGAGGCCCGTGGTCGGTTCATCGAAGAAGATGATCTCGGGTTTCGTGGCTATGGCGCGGGCCAGGCTGACTCGCTTTTGCATCCCGCCAGAGAGTTCGGCGGGGAACAGCTCGGCCACTTCGGGTTTCAGGCCGACATCCTGAAGTTTTTCGATGGCGATTTCGCGGGCCTGCTTCTTTGAGACCTTTTGGCCATGGATCAGGCCGAAGCCGATATTTTCCCATATTTTCAGGGAGTCGAAGAGCGCGCCGCCCTGAAAGAGCATGCCGAATTTCTTCATCAGCTCGTCCCGGTCGGCTCCCTTTAAGGCCATGGTCTCGTGCCCGTCCACCTGAATTGATCCTGAATCGGCTTCAAGGAGGCCCAAAATGCATTTGAGGGTCACGGATTTGCCCGTCCCCGATCCGCCGATGACCACCATCGACTTCCCACGCGGCACGGCGAGGTCGATCCCTCTCAGGATTTCGTTCTTGCCGAACGCCTTGCACAGGCCGCTCAGGACGATCTTGTTATCGGATGAGTCGTTCGCCGCGCCGCTCATGAGAAGAAGACCTGCGTGAGGACATAATTACAGATCAGGATCAGGATCGAGGCGGAGACGACCGCGTTGGTCGTAGCCGCGCCGACGCCCTGCGCGCCGCGCTGGGAATAGAAGCCGTGATAGCAGCCCATCACGGAGACGATGAAGCCGAAGGCCGCCGCCTTATAGAGGCCCGACATGACGTCCATATATTCCAGAATCTCCCATGTCTGGCTCAGGTAGCTCGCCGGGCTGAAGCCGAGGCGGTAGATGGAGACGATATAACCGCCCATCACGCCGATAATATCGCCGATCAGCACAAGAATGGGTAGCATCAGGGTTCCGGCGATCACGCGTGGCGCGATCAGGTATTTGAAAGGGTTGACGGAGAGGGTGCGCAGTGCGTCGATCTGTTCGGTCACCCGCATCGTGCCAATTTCCGCCGCGATCGAGGCGCCGACGCGGCCCGCGACCATCAGGCCCGCCAGAACGGGCGCAAGTTCGCGGGTGATGGAAAGGACCACGACGCCCGCAATCGCGCTTTCGGCGTTGAAGCGTGTGAAGCCCGTATAGCTTTGCAGCGCCAGAACCATCCCGGTGAAAAGCGCGGTCATGCCGACGACAGGAAGGGAGTAATAGCCGATATCTATAATCTGCCGCGCGACCTGTGAGGGGAAAAAGGGCGGGCTAAAACAATGGCCGAGCGCGCGCGCCATGAAGAAGGTCAGATTGCCGATGGCCTCCATGAAGCTCAGGAGGCCGCCGCCGACATAGCGGAAGCAATTCAGTACAGCGTTCACGGGATTGAGTGACCGCGCGGCCTTTTGCGATGAGTCCTGCTGCGCTTGTGCCTGCATTCTCTTGAAATTCCTGCTCAAAAATCAGCGAAAAAACCGGATGGATTTTGCATCCCCGCTTTCCGGCCCGCAAACACTAGAGGAAATGACTTTTCTCGTCCAGAAGCAACTTGGAATAATCGCGATTTATGAGCATGATGATCGTCAAAGATAATTATTCTAAGGCCTTATGTTTTGAAGTCTATACCTCATACCGATCTCGTCTGCTTGCACGACCTTCCTGGGGATTCGGGAATAATCGTCGATCTGGCCTATGCGCGGGCCGATAATTTTCTCTTCGGGGAGCGGATTTACAGCCCTTCGGCGCGCCTTACCCTTCACCGATTTCTTGCGAAGATCGTCATGCGGGCCGGGGCGCTTGCGCGGGAACGACATGGCTTGACTCTCGTTGTTTATGACGGGCTGCGCACGATCGAGGCGCAAGAGCGGATGCTGAAAACGCGAAGGGTGAGAGAGAACCCGCACTGGGTCGATCGTAAGCCAAGGCTTCTTTCCCGGCCCGGGGCTGGTGGCCATCCCCGCGGCATGGCGGTGGATGTAAGCCTTGCCGATCCGACTGGAGCCCTTCTGGATATGGGCACGCCTTTTGATTTTCTGGCCGAAGATTCCAGCCCGGCCAAAAACCCCGCGCACCGGGAGCACCCCCAGAACGAGCGCGTGTCCCGCAACCGGGCGATTCTGGACATGTTGATGCGCGATGCGGCCCGGGAGGCTGGGCAGCCCCTGCTGCCGCTACCGCAAGAATGGTGGGATTACCGCCTGTTGCCCGATCTTTACGAGCAATATGCAGCGCTTTCGGAGCTGGATTTGCCTGAACCGCTGAGGCTTATGGGCTAAAATTAACGCTTTTATTCCTACATATCAGTCGGTTAATCGACTTATACGCGCGGATTGTCAAAAACTTGCGTTTTTCGGGACATCTCACTAGAATGGTAAAAAATAATAAGTTTATGTTAATTGCCTTTTTTCTAATATTCGATAAGGCATAAACGCAATAAATTTTATGGGTGTGATATGGCAGAAGCAGATAATCTCAAAACGGTGCGCGATACACTTTTGGCTGAGCGTGAAAAGCTCGGTATCCGTGTGCCCGCGAGCCAAATCGGGACGAGCGGTTCCTCCGCACCCATAGATACCGGTATGAGCAGCGCCCTTGAGCAGCTTGTGATGCTGGCTCAGCTTCATGCGAGACGCAGCGAAGGCGACATTACGCGCGGTTATAGCGAGGGCACGATCAATCTGGTCCGCCAGTACATGGCGGATCGCGGTGTTGCGGTTGAGACGATCGACCGTTTTACGACCTCCATTCAGGCTCTGGACACGATTACCCCGCCCTTGACCAAATCCACCTTCGACCAGCAATACCGCCCCGGCGCGACCGATCTGACGATGTTCAAGCTCGACAGCCAGCAGCTTCTGGCCGGAACGCAGCGCGGCACGACGATCCCCCCTGCCGGCGCACTGCGCCAAACGTTTACAGGCACAGGTGCTAACGGCGAAGGTGGCACAACGTCTGGCCAGACTGCCGAGCGTCCTGCTACGATTCCGACGACCGGGGATCAGACGCCCACTCGGAGCCTTCAGGTCTCTTATTCTTATGACGACATTACGGCTATTCGTGCCAAGAGTGTGCGGTCCGTGGAGGAGACAGCCGCGCTTGATGTCTGGCAGACCAGCTGGAACCGCTATGCCGGAGAGCAAGGTTACAACACCATTTATAATGCCCGCCAAGAAGCAAAGGCCGCCTACGACAACCGCGTTAGTTCCCGGAATGACATGATTACCCAGCGGACGGGCCTGATGGAGCAAAACGAAACCCTGCTGACCTCTCTCAAGGACAGAGAACTGACCTTGCGGGTCGATGGCCAGACTTACCGCATGTCCTGGAATCAGGTTCAAGCGGACGTTGGTTGGGTTGAGTGGAATGACAGCGATTTCCAGACGAAGTTGCGCACTGCCGCGAACCGTGCGCTCGAGGGGCTCAAGGAAAGCGAAGGTTATAATGCGCGTACTACGGAAATCACAGGTCTGAGCAGGCGCATCGCGAGCCATTTCACCGACACTTATCAGGCGTTGCAGACATCGCAGCGTGCGCTCGACACGGCGTGGGGCAATATTCGCGATGACAAGATTCAGCTTACCCTCAACGTACCCGATTTCGACGCACAGGAGCGGACGATGGTTGCTGGCCGTCCCGATGTGGTTGAAACAGCCTTGCGGACGGGCGGCGGACGCTAAGCGTTCTCATCCATTTCAAGTTTTTGACCGCAGCCTTCGTAGGCTGCGGTTTTGTTTATGGGACGTAGATTCTTTTGTACCGCTGCCCCAGCGATGTCAGAATTTCATAGCCGATCGTGCCCGCCGCCTTCGCCAGAGCGTCGGCGTCCTGATTTTCGCCGAGAACCTCCAGCCGGTCGCCCGGACCCGGAATTTGCGATTCCGGCACTGATGAGAGATCGCAGATGATCAGGTCCATCGAGACCCGCCCGCGTATCGGCAGAGCGTGACCCCGCCAATACAGAACGGCCTTGTTGCCCAACGTGCGTAAAAGCCCGTCGGCGTAGCCGACTCCGACGATGGCGAGGCGCGTTTCCTTATCGAATCGATATGTTGCGTTATATCCCGCCGTTTCGCCCAAGCGGGCGGTTTTGATTTGCAGGACGGGCGCGTCCAGAGAAACGACCCTGCGCATAGGATTTTTCTTTTCCGGCGTGGGGTTTAGACCGTAAAGCGCCATGCCGGGGCGCGTAAGATCGCCATGCCAGCCCTTATCGCCAAATATTGCGTAAGAATTGCAAAGAGAGCGTCTAACTCCCGGATAATCCTGCGCGATTTTAGTGAAGCGTTTCGCCTGCTCCGCGTTCAGCGGATTTTGCCCCTCTTCCGCGCTTGCGAAGTGACTCATGATCATTTCGATCTTGAGATTTTCGAGCAGGGTTTTGTTTTTGCTGAGAGACTCCGCTTCGGCATTCCCCAATCCCAGACGGTTCATCCCCGTATCGAAATGGAGGATGGCGGGCTTCGGATGACTCGGTTTTGAGACACCGGCATAGGCCCGGATTTGTTCCAGCGAATTCAGAACGGGCGTTAACTTCTCTTGCGCGAAGTGTTTTTCGTCTTCGGGGGCGTAGCCGTGCAATATGGCGATCGTGGCGGGGCCGGGCAGATCGCCGCTCAGACGTACGCCTTCCTGCGGCGTCGCCACGAAAAAGGTTCGGCAGCCCGCTTCGTACAGGGCTTGCGCGGCCGGGGCTGCGCCGAGACCGTACGCGTCGGCCTTCACGGCGGCGGCAGTTTCGCAAGCGGGCGCGGTCAACGAGTCCAGAAGCTTGTAATTCTCCTTGAGTGCGCCGAGGTCGATCCGAAGGTTTCCGCAGAATGCGCTCATGCCGATTTAGTAGTCCGCAGCGCTGTGCACGATATCGAGATCGCGGAAGCGGGTCAGGCGGCCTTCGAAGTGCATCCGCACCGTGCCGATGGGGCCGTGACGCTGTTTGGCGACGATGCATTCGCCGATGCTGTGGGCGCGTTCCATCTTTTCCTGCCACGCCATGTGTTTTTCCGTTCCGGGTTCGGGCTCGGCTCGCGAGAGGTAGTATTCCTCCCGGTAAACGAACATGACCACGTCGGCATCCTGCTCGATGGACCCGGATTCGCGAAGGTCGGAGAGCATGGGGCGTTTATCCTCGCGCTGTTCCACCGCACGCGAAAGCTGGGAGAGGGCCAGAACGGGAATTTCCAGCTCCTTGGCAATCGCCTTAAGGCCGCGTGTGATTTCTGAGACTTCAAGCACCCTATTTTCCTGTCCCTGTTTCGAGCCGCTGCCGCGCAGAAGCTGGAGATAGTCCACCACGAGCATAGAGAGTCCGTGCTGGCGTTTCAGGCGGCGCGCACGGGTGCGAACTGCGCCGATTGAGAGGGCGGGCGTATCGTCAATGTAGAGTGGGACCTGGCTCAGACGCTGGCTGGCCTCCACGAAGGCACGGAAATCCTCCTGCCGGATGTTGCCCTTGCGGATCGCGTCGCCGGAGATGTTGGAACAGTCGGCCAAAATACGCGTGGCGAGCTGGTCGGAGGACATTTCCAGAGAGAAGAACCCAACCACCGCGCCCTGTTCGCCCCGGTTTTCGGCGTAGGCGTTGGCCGCGTTGAAGGCGAGGTTGGTCGCAAGGGCCGTCTTGCCCATCGAGGGGCGGCCAGCAAGAATTAGCAGGTCGGATTTCTGTAATCCGCCCAGAAGCTTATCAAGGTCACGAAGGCCCGTTGTTACCCCCGTCACGCTCCCCTCGCTCTTGAACGCCTTTTCCGCGTGTTCGATGGCGACAAGAACGGAATCGCGCAAGGTTACGAATCCCCCTTGCGACTGCCCGCTTTCAGCCAGAGAGAACAGGCGGGCTTCCGCCGCCTCGATTACATTCTGCGCGTCTGCCTCAAGATTCTGGTCGAAGGCCTCGTTTACCACCTCCTCGCCCAGCGCGATCAGTTCGCGGCGCAGGTACAGATCGTAAATGGTCCGGGCGTAATCTTCGGCGTTGATGGTGCTCACGATCCCGGCAGCCAGATCGGCCAAATAGCCTGCCCCGCCGATTTCGGTCAGATCCTGATCCTTCTCAAAATAACCCTTGAGTGTCACGGGGTTGGCGGCCTGCCCCCGGTCGATCAAAATGGTGATCGCCCTGTAGATGCGTTGGTGCGCGGGCAAATAGAAATGCTCGAATTTCAGAAAGTCGCTGATTTTCTCAAGCGCGCGGTTATCGATTAGCAAGACGCCCAGCAGCCCCTGCTCCGCCTCCTCGTTAAAGGGGAGAACCCGATAAGGGCGCGGCTCGTCCGAAGGGTGCGCGTTTTGACGCCGGGCGTGGCCAGCGGGATCAACCAGTAGCTCTAAACTCATAAGGAAAGGCTAGCAAACGCTTGTTTCGTTCGCTAGCCTTCATGATGTTTACGCCGTGTGAATAACGGGGATATAAGGGGGAGGCGTTATTCCTCGCCGCCTTCTTCGGAGGTTTCAGCCTTCTTGGACTTCTTGGCTTTCTTCTCGGCGCGTTCTTTTGTTTTTTCTGCGCGCTCCGATTCCTCGGCGTTTTCTTCCTCTTCCTCAGCCTTGCGGGCCTTCTGGGCTTCCAGAGCTTCTTCATCGAGCAGCTGGTTCAGGGCTTCTTCATCCTGAACTTCGACTGCCGCCGCCTTGCGATTGTCGTCGCCGGCGATCAGAGCCTTTCCGGTTTTGGCTTGCGTTTCGGCTTCGTCAGGCGAACGCGCGATGTTGATCACCACGGTGACCTTTACTTCCGGGTGAACCATGATGTCCACGGGGATCAGGCCCAGCGATTTGAAGTTCTGATTCAGGCGCACCATGTTGCGCTGTATCGTGACCTTCGTTTCCGCCAGAATGGCATCGGCGATGTCGCGCGCGGTGACGGATCCGTATAGCTGCCCTGCTTCGGACGCCTGACGGATCAGCGGAATCTTGGCACCGTCGATCTTGTCGGCGAGCTTCTGGGCTTCCTTCTTGCGCTTTTCGTTTTCGGCGGCGAGGTGCTTTTTCTGCGCCTCAAAGAACGCCACGTTTTGCTTGCTGGCCCGGAGGGCTTTTTTCTGCGGAAGGAGGAAGTTGCGTGCGTAGCCGGGCTTTACGCTTACGACGTCGCCCATCTCTCCCAGATTTTCCACATGCTCCAGCAAAATTACCTGTGTTGCAGACATGTCATTCGTCTCCTGATCTCTTGATTAGCGGCGGCCGGTCGGACCATCCGACTCGTTGCGCACGTAGGGCAGAAGCGCCATATAGCGTGCGCGTTTGATCGCTTGCGCCAGTTCGCGTTGTTTTTTCTGCGAAACGGCTGTGATGCGGCTGGGGATCATCTTGCCCCGCTCGGAAATGTAGCGGTTCAAGAGTTTAACGTCTTTCCAGTCGATCACCGGCGCTTTGGGGCCCGTGAACGGGCACGTCTTGCGGCGGCGGAAAAAGGGACGTTTTACGGTTGGTACATCGGCGCTCATTATGCAGCTTCCTTGTCGTCGGATTGGTTGTTCTCATTGTATTCGTCGCGACCGCCGCCCAGAATGACGGAGGGGCCTGTGGACAGGGCTTCCTGTCGCACGGTGAGATAACGGAGAATGTCTTCGCTGATGCGCATAAGACGCTCCATCTCATGAATGGCGGGCGGGGGAGAATCGCTCTCGATCAGGGCGTAATGCGCGCGGCGGCTCTTCTTGATACGGTAAGCCAGAGTGCGCAGACCCCAATGTTCGGTTTTGTGGATTTTTCCACCGTTTTCGGTGATGACTTTGGAAAATTGCTCGATCAGATCCTTGACCTGCTGGTCACCCAGATCCTGCCGCGCAATAAACACGGTTTCGTAAAAAGGCATATTTTGTCCTCTCGGTTTACGCTTTCGGCGTCTGAGCGAACCCATTTCGCCCAATTTTCCGAACGCTAAGCTGACGGACTTGCCGCCAGCGAGGTTTAATGTGGCGGCACTATTGTGTATTTCAGGGCGGAAAGCAAGGTTTTTTTGCGCCAACAGGCGTCTGCCGGAGCGTTGTCCGGGTTTTAGGCCTGAAAAGGGCCGTTAGCGGCCGCCCTCAACCGGGCGATTCACATTGGTCGCGCGGGTCACGTAGGATGCCAAAAACCCCGACCAGTTGGCGGAAGGGTCCATAATTTTATGCTTTTTCATACCCTTACGCAGAATTTGTTCCAATTGCTCCCGGGTCAGGGCGGGGTCGCGCAGAGCATTCTTGAACTGCGATAGCGCCATGGCCGCGAAATCGGCATAGTCAGCGTTAGTGTAACCGTGCATTGAAAAATCATGGTAGGCTGCGCTGGTTTCCTCAATAATATCGAGGACTTCACGCTGGATGGCTTCGTCTCTATTCTTCATGTTCGTATTCCTGAAAATTCTTTAAAAAATCTCTTGCCAAAATTATAGAAAAGTATATCTTCCGGGCAGGTCGGGGGACGGATGTTCGCCGAAGTTCTGCTTTGAAGCCTGTGGTGAATCACACCGCAGACGCAAATTTTCGCATAATTCCCGCTTACCGTGCAAACTTTTACTTTGGTGCATTGCGTCAAAGTGCGTGTTTTTCCATGGCCCCGCCTGTGGATACTTTTTGTATTGACACAGCCCGCCTTAAAAATAATGTTTGAGCGAATTTTTCAAAATAAAAGGCAGGTGCTCCATGAAACGCGCATACGTATTCCCCGGACAAGGTTCCCAATCAGTGGGGATGGGCAAGGCCCTTTATGATTCGTTTCCCGAAGCGCGAGCGGTTTTTGAGGCCGTGGACGACGCGCTGAACCGCAAACTCAGCGCGATGATCTTCAACGGGCCGGAGGCCGAGCTGAATCTGACGGAGAACACCCAGCCCGCGCTTATGGCTGTTTCGATGGCGGCGGTCAGGGTTCTGGAGGCGCAGGGGGTCGATTTTGCCGCCAGCGCGGCGTACGTCGCCGGACATTCGCTGGGGGAATATTCGGCCCTTACGGCTGCCGGGACGCTCAGGATCGAGGATACGGCGAAGCTTTTAAAGCTTCGCGGAGAATCGATGCAGAAGGCGGTTCCGGTTGGGGTCGGCGCGATGGCCGCGATTTTGGGGCTGGATATGCCGGACGTTCAGGCGATCGCTTCGGAGGCCGCCGGGGCGGAGGTGTGCGCCGCCGCCAACGATAATTCGGACGGGCAGGTCGTCGTAAGCGGACACAAGGCCGCCGTCGAGCGGGCGGTGGCGCTGGCCACCACGCGCGGGGCCAAGCGGGCCGTGATGCTTCCGGTTAGTGCGCCGTTTCATTGCGCCCTAATGGCGCCCGCCGCCGAGGCCATGCGCGATGCGCTGGCGGCCACGACGTTCAATGCGCCCGCGCTTCCGGTTGTGACCAATATCACCGCGCAGGCGGAGCGCGACCCCGCGAAGCTGCGCGATCTTCTGGTGGAGCAGATTACCGGCACGGTGCGCTGGCGCGAGTCTGTTCTGTGGATGGCGGCGCAGGGCGTCACCGAGATCGTCGAGATCGGCGCCGGGAAGGTTTTATGCGGGCTGGTGCGGCGGATCGATAAAAACATCGTTTGCCGCAACGTCGAGACGCCCGAAGAGATCGGCGCGTTCGCACAATCGCTTAAATCATAAAATAGCTGGATTTCTAGAGGGCTGCCGCGTGGACGGGCTCATCGTCACGGTCGAGCTCCAGCGCAGGACCTTCAGGCAGCGGACGCCAGAGGTGCTGCTGCGCCGTTTCGATGTTGGCCACGACGCCGCGCAGGGCCCGGCTGATATCGGGGTTGCCGAAATGGCGCTCATGCAGGTTGGCGGCATCGAGGATCGCCTCGCGGTGGTGGACCAGCGCAAAGAGGTCCTCATAGTCGATTTCGACCATGCCGGCGGCGTTGGGATCGGATTTCTCAAGGATGCCCTGGAGAGCGTTGACGAGCGCGGTCCGCTGCTCAGCTTTTTCGGGGTATACTTCGCGGGAGAAGGCCTCGACAACGGCCTGTCTCAAGGTTTCCACCAGTTCGCGTACGGTCGGCTCACCTGTCATGATAATCGTCCTGCATTATGAGTCTTTTTAACGGACTTAATACCTGTAACAACGTCCTTACATCTATAGCGACAGTCGGCCGTTTGTGCAAACTTAAGTCGCTCAACGACGCCATATAGAATGTCTGTCTAACTTCCGCTGCGGAGATCATAATAGTATTTTACTCTGATTTTTTCTCCAAATGCTTAAAAATATACCAGATTTTATATAAATTCTAGCATTAAGCATTCGATTTCGCAGGTCTTTCAACCGTTTGATCCTGTTGGTTTTTTTAAGGTCAATTTCGCGTGTTATGGCGTTTGTCCATGTGGCGCTTTTGGCCGAAACGGCCAAATTTTCACTACGGCGCATCTTATTGAGAATGATTATCACTGTCAATACCCTGCGGACTCCCCTGCCCCTTCAACGTTTCCGGCCGCTTTTAAAGTCTGCGGGCCTAATTTTTTTCCAAGCTTTACAAGCCGAATTTGAAACTTTAATCATGACTAGACCATGACCAAGGGGATGGATGCAAGATGTTTGATCTGACGGGAAAGAAGGCGCTCGTGACGGGCGCGACGGGCGGAATCGGAGAGGCGATTGCGCGGGCGCTGCATGCGCAGGGGGCCGATGTCGGCATTTCCGGGCGCAACGGGGAGAAGCTCGCGGAATTGGCGAAGGCGCTGGGTTCGCGCGTTCATGTTCTGCCCGCCGATCTGTCGGACGACGAGGCGATCGGCGATCTCGTCAAGCGCGCCGAAGAAGCCATGGGGCAGATCGACATTCTGGTCAATAATGCCGGGCTGACGAAAGACGGGCTTTCGATGCGCATGAGCCGCGAAGACTGGCAGAGCGTTCTCGACGTTAACCTCACCGCGCCGTTCCGATTGGCGCAGGCCGTGCAGCGCGGGATGATGAAACGCCGCTGGGGCCGGATCATCAACATTTCCTCCATCGTCGGCGTCACGGGCAATCCGGGGCAATGTAATTATGTCGCCTCGAAGGCCGGAATGATCGGCTGGAGCAAGGCGATGGCGGCGGAGATCGCGAGCCGCAACATCACCGTCAACTGCGTCGCGCCGGGCTTCATCGCCACGCCGATGACGGAGGTACTGACCGACGACCAGAAGGCGAAAATCAACGCGACCATTCCGATGGGCCGCATGGGCTCCTCCGCCGACATCGTGGCGGCTGCGGCGTTTCTGGCCAGCGAAGAGGCTTCCTACGTCACCGGGCAGACGATCCATGTCAATGGCGGCATGGCGATGATTTGATGGGTGTCTTTCAGTTCCTGTGGGCTATGAAAATATAGGCCTTGGTGAACAGATAATATGCCAGAACGCCGAGCGTATAAATCAGGAAGGCCGGGAAGAGCATAACAAAGCAGATCATACCGCCGAGAAACGGTTCGCGGGCCTGATCCATCACCGCCCAGCATGTCAGGCCGGTGCCGAGTAAACACAGCGCTATCCATATTTTATGAAAGACGGGAAAGGCGGTTTCGGTTTTTTCGTCGAGATCGACGCCTTTATCAGACAACCGGCCCATGCTTCCCTGATAATGCAGGAAAAAGGCGCCTATAGCTCCGATCAGGATATTGAATAGCGGCATGGCTTAACCTTGTCAGTCCCGATTTGACACCATTTTAATGCAGAGCCGGTTTACAGAGGGTTAAGCGGGCGCTTAGTCAAAGGTCTGGACGAGGCCGTCCTGTTCGCGTTCAAGGCGGACTTCGCGCCCAACGCGGCGCATATTGTCGGCTGCGGCGATCGGGGCGGCGGCCAGGGCGGTCGCCACCACGGCCAGAAACGCGGCGGCGGTTTTATCGTCGGCGAATTGCTGGCTCCAGTCTACGGCTTGATTGAGGATGGTGAGGCCAATCGGGCCGAGGGTTATGATCCCCGCCTCGCCCGCCAGAGCCTGGCGGTCGGTTTTGGCCTGCTGCACGAAGCCCCGGTACAGGTCGCCCGGAACGAAGCGCAGATTCCCGATATCCCCCGATTTTTCTGGCATTTTTCCAGCCCCGTTGTGTTTTTCTTCCCACTATACTAACCCTATATACACCATGATGCAAAAATTTCCCATAAAACTCGTGATTTTTGACTGTGACGGCACGCTGGTGGACAGCGAGCTTTTGAACAATATGGCGATGGTGGAGGTTTTACAGGGGTTCGGGCTGGCGAAATACACGCTCGACCATGCACTTGAGTATTTCACGGGCCTGCGGTTCAGCCAGATTCTTGAGGGAATCACGAAGGAAACGGGGTTCATTTTTCCACAGGATGCGGCGCAGGGGTATCTTAAGGCCGTGCGGCGGCTGGCCCCTACCCATATGAAGCCGGTCGCGGGGGCGGAGGATCTGGTGCGGCACGTGCTCGGCGGGACCAAGGCCTGCGTGGTTTCTAACGGGGAGCGCAATAACGTGCTGACCTCGCTGGAGATGACGGGGCTGCGCCGCTATTTCAAGGACGAGCATATTTTCAGCGGATTAATGGCGGCGGCCAAGCCCGCGCCGGATTTGTTCCTGCTGGCGATGGAGCGGCTCGGCGAAGGGCCGGAGGGTACGCTGATCATCGAGGATTCCGTGGTGGGCGTGACGGGCGGCGTGGCGTCCGGTGCGACCGTCTGGGGTTTTACGGGCACGCATCACGCGCCGGAGAAACAGGCGGAGGCGTTGAAGGCTGCGGGGGCGCGTTGGGTTTTTGCGGACATGGCGGTGGCTTCAACAAAGATCAGACCTATTTAGGCTTGTTTGTATCCTTGCATATTCTATGACACTGTAAATTACGCCAAGCCGCTAACGGATCCTCTTCTACGCTATTTGGTGGTGTAAGGCACTCTTTTAGGCAGTCTTGGTCTTTAGAGGCCGAGTTGTCGGCAGCGCGTTCTTCCTGAAGCTGCCGCCATCTGTAAAGTGGGTCTTCTTCGGTCTCGCATTTCTCGGGGTCGTAATCGGGGTGGGTTTCGATGCAGTATGCTGCGACTTCCGCTCCCTCTGGCTTGGCCCCAAGAACAGGCATCGCCAAAGAGGCAAGCAACAGGGTCATCATAAAGAACGACTGTATTATTTCGCTCAGCATGCTAAAGCCACGTCTTTTTGAGGCGGACGTCACAATACGTTGTGTTTGTTCTATTCCGCCGAGTTGCGGGCAGCGAGGGCCGCGTCCTTGGCCTTTTTTTCCAGCTTTGTCTTGCGGACATGCAGGAAGATCAGCATCGTGGCGAGGGTGATCACGAAGCAGACAAAGACGAAGATGAAGAATTTGTCGAGGTCTTCAGGCGCGAGAAACTCCCCGCAGTAATAGCCGAGCAAGGTCAGGCTCACGGTCCAGATCGCACCGCCAAGGACGTTATAAATCATAAAGGTGCGGTAGGACATTTCGGAGGCGCCGGCCAGAAGGCTGACGAAGGCGCGGATCGGGAAGAAGCGCGCGATGACCAGCGCCCAGCTGCCGTAATTGTTGTAAAATTCCTTGGCCTTGTCGAGCATTTCGGCGTCAATGTGCTTGCCCGCCTTGCCCGCGCGGATGGCCGGTCCGGCCTTTTCGCCCAGCCAGTAGCCGATACAGTAGCCGATGATCGAGCCAACGAAGCAGAGCAGCATGACCAGCCAGAGGTCGAGAATTCCCTGAGAGGCCAGGAAACCCGTCACGAAGAGCAGGCTGTCGCTTGGCATGAAAAAGAAGATAATCACTCCGTTTTCCAGAATGATTGAAATGAGGATTCCCAAATATCCGATTGATTTGACGAAGGGAATTAAATCCGGCCCGAGCATCGTTTTCTTTAACTTTTTGCAGCTTCTCTAAAAATCCTGCTGCACTTTATCCTATCGGCGGGACGAAAAGCAAACTGAATAAGAAAAAAAACGATCGTGCCCAAACCCCCTGCTCGTTTGGCTTTCAGCGCTATACCACGGACTTAACCGCTTATCTTTTTGCGGGCGGGGAGCGGCCAGATCAAATAAAATCCAGGGCGGCTATGTGGTTATAAAAGGCTTCCTGATTTTTGATGTCTTCGCTCGGATAGAGCAGCATCAGCTGCATGTAGACCCTTTGCAGCTTTTTGTGAGACGACTCTACAAACTCGTCCTTCTTGTATTGGCTTCGCATTCTTAAGAACATGCTCCCGCGCATACTTGACCATTTAATGAAGAAATCCCTCTGCTCGCCCAATGCGATTAAATACAGTTCTTCAATTTTTTTCAATTCCTCGGTCGGCGCGCGCGTCAGGGTGAAGCTTTCGATGATTTCTTCCATTATTTTTAGATAGTCAGGCAGGTATTTTTTATGCGCCTGAGTCCCCGCGAAATAATATTGCATCATGTTTACGCGCGCCTGCGTGGCCATGTCCGAGGTATAGAAAAGGTGTTCGAGATAGGCCGCCTCGTTTTCCGGAAGCGGACTTATGCTTTTGTCGTAAGGCGTACGTGGCCGATCAAAAAAGGCATACGCTTCCTCGACGGTAAAATTTTTGGGGTGTTTCATATAGTATTCTTCTTCTGCGGCAGCCGGCGCGATGAGCGCAAAGAAGAACAAAACAGCCAATAAAACGCCCGACAGGCGCAGTCTTCCGAGGGTCCCGCTCATGGATAAACCTATATCAGTTTTCTCTCGGTGGATTCTAACATATTTCGAACACATTTTCGCCACAAAATTTATTCCTGTCTTAAACTATGCTTCTGCTATCCGCAGTATGTTCGTTGTGCCCGGCTGGCCAAAGGGTACGCCCGCCGTCATCACGAAACGCTGGCCTTTTTGGATGAAGCCATGGCGCAGGGCGATGTCCGCCGCGTGGCGAGCGGGGCCTGTGAAATCGTCGATGTTCTCGCCCTCGTGCACCGGAAAAACGCCGTAGGAGAGTTTGAGGCGGCGGGCCACGCCGAGATTGGGCGTCAAGCAGAGGATCGGCACCTCCGGGCGCTGGCGCGCGGTGCGGAGAGAGGTCGAGCCGGACATGGTGTAATTGACGATCAGAACCGCCTCCACATCCTGCGCCACATAATAGGCGGCGGTCGTGATGGCGTCAGCGCTGGTGCTGAGGGCATCGGGCCGTTCGGCCTCCATCATGTTCTGGTAGTTTTCGTCGGATTCCACCTTGCGGGCGATCCGGTCCATCATCTCGACGGCCTGAAGCGGGTATTCCCCGGTCGCGGTCTCGGCGGACAGCATAATGGCGTCCGCCCCGTCATAGACGGCGGTGGCCACATCGGAGGCTTCGGCGCGGGTCGGGCGGGCGTTATTAATCATCGATTCCAGCATCTGCGTGGCGACGATCACGGGCTTTCCGGCCTCGCGCACGGCCTTGACGATGCGCTTTTGCGCGGGCGGCACGTCCTCGGGCGGGATTTCCACGCCCAGATCGCCGCGCGCGATCATCACGCCGTCGGCATATTCCAGCAATTCCTCCAGCCGCGCCAGGGCGGAGGGCTTTTCGAGCTTGATCATCAGGGCGGCGCGTCCGGCGATCAGCTCGCGGGCCTCCTTCACGTCCTCGGGCTTCTGCACGAAGCTCTGAGCGATCCAGTCCACGCCCATGCCCAGGGCGGCTTCGAGGTCTACGCGGTCTTTTTTGGTCAGCGCGGGTATCGGCAGCACGATCCCGGGGACGTTGAAGCCCTTTTTATCGCTCAGGGCCGCGCCGGTGCGAATCTCCCCGATCAGGTATCCGGGGCCTTTTTCGGTGATGCGGATGCGGACCTTGCCGTCGTCGAGCAGAATTTTTCCGCCCGGCTCGATCACGTCCAGAACTTCTGGGTGCGGCAGGCAGACCCGCTCCGCGTTTCCGGGCGCGGGGTCGAGATCGAATCGAATCGACTGGCCCTTCGTCACCGCGATCTTGCCTCCCTCAAACGTGCCAATCCGCAGCTTCGGCCCTTGCAAATCCGCGATGATTCCGATGGTTTGGCCGCGCTTTTGCTCCAGCGCCCTGATGCGGTCCAGAACCTGCTTATGGCCATCATGGGTTCCGTGAGAGAAATTCATGCGGAAAACGTCCACGCCCGCATCGAGCAGGGCCTCGATCATCTCGGAAGTGGCGGAAACCGGGCCTATCGTTGCGATGATCTTGGTCTGGCGTTTTTTCTTCATGCGATTCTCTGATTTTTTCTTTTGGATTTCAATGCGTTCCCAGTTTCGAACTCTACCAGAAAGCCTCTAACACTCATTTAATGAGCGTACCGCCGGACCCTTATTTTGGGTAATATTCTTTCAAATTTGGTTTTTTTCACCGGGGGATAAAAAATTGGATATGTCTGTTTTAAGAAGAAAAAACAGGTGGTTTTTGATTAAATCGGAGTCCTGTAGGAATAAATTCAATTTGGCACGGAATACTGGATATAGTATTTTCTCTAAAGATTAACCGCTAGCCCTAGTGGTTTCTCCTGAGTTCACCTCAAAGCCTTTTATAATTTCTAAATTCTTGAACTTTCGTAAGAGTAAGGACAGTACTCATGTTTGACATTGCGCAAATGGAGCGGGGAAATCGTGTGCGGATCGACCGCAATCGCGACGCCTATCTCACCTCCTTCGGAAAAGCCACACTCAACGACCGCTACCTGATGCCCGAAGAGCAGTATCAGGATCTGTTCGCGCGGGTGGCGATGTATTACGGCGATGACAGCGCACACGCGCAGCGTCTTTACGATTATATCTCGAACCTCTGGTTCATGCCGGCCACGCCGATTCTTTCGAACGGCGGCACCAATCGCGGCCTGCCGATCTCGTGTTTCCTCAACGAAACCAATGACTCGCTTGAGGATATCGTCGCGCTGTGGAACGAGAATGTCTGGCTCGCCTCTCTGGGCGGCGGCATCGGCTCCTACTGGGGGAACGTCCGTTCGATCGGCGAGAAGGTCGGGCGCAACGGCAAGACGTCGGGGATCGTTCCATTCATCCGCGTCATGGACTCCCTTACGCTCGCGATTTCGCAGGGTTCGCTGCGGCGCGGCTCGGCGGCGATCTATCTTCCCGTATGGCACCCGGAGATCGAGGAGTTTCTCGAGATCCGTCGTCCGACCGGGGGCGATCCGAACCGCAAGGCGCTGAATTTGCATCAGGGCGTTCTGATCCCCAACCGTTTCATGGAGGCGGTGCGCAACGACGAGGAATGGGCGCTGAAATCTCCCAAGGACGGGCATGTCGTGGACCGGGTGAGCGCGCGCGACCTCTGGATTCGCATGCTGACCGCGCGGATCGAGACGGGCGAGCCGTATTTCGTCTTTATCGACCATGTGAACGACGCGATTCCGAACCATCACAAGATGGCGGGTCTGAACGTCAAGATGTCGAATTTGTGTTCCGAGATCACGCTGCCCACTGGCCGCGACCATCTGGGCAACGATCGGACGGCGGTGTGCTGTCTCTCCTCGCTCAATCTGGAGAAGTTCGAGGAGTGGCAAGGTCACCCGACCTTCATCGAGGATATCATGCGGTTCCTCGACAACGTGTTGACCGACTTTATTCAGAAGGCGCCGGATTCCATGAAGCGCGCGAAATACTCCGCGATGCGTGAGCGCTCGGTGGGCCTCGGCGTCATGGGCTTCCATTCCTTCCTTCAGTCCAAGATGATCCCGATGGAGGGCGTCATGGCGAAGGTGTGGAACCGGAGAATCTTCCAGCACGTCAAGCGGCAGGCGGACGATGCGTCCGTCAAGCTGGCGCACGAGCGCGGCGCTTGCCCGGATGCGGCGGATTACGGAATCATGGAGCGTTTTTCGAACAAGATGGCGATCGCGCCGACGGCTTCGATCTCCATCATCTGCGGCGGGGCCAGCCCCGGCATCGAACCGCATGCGGCGAACGCCTATACGCACAAGACGCTTTCGGGGTCGTTCGCGGTCAAGAACAAGCATCTTGAAGAGTTGCTCGAAGAGCGCGGGCAGAATACCGACGCCGTATGGTCCTCGATTTTCACCAACGAAGGCTCCGTGCAGCATCTTGATTTCCTGACGCCCGAGGAGAAGGACGTGTTCAAGACCGCGTTCGAGATCGACCAGAGATGGCTGATCGAGCATGCCGCCGACCGTACGCCGTTTGTCTGTCAGGCGCAGTCGCTCAACGTGTTCCTGCCCGCGACGGTCCATAAATCGGATCTGCACCGCATCCACTGGGAGGCGTGGCAGAAAGGCGTTAAATCGCTTTATTACTGCCGCTCCAAATCCATCCAGCGGGCGGAAAGCGATGCGTCGTGGAAGCGCTCCCAGGCGGACGAGTCTGCGGCTGCCGCTGCGGCCGTGGCGGCCAGCGATGCCGCCCAGCAAACCAGTTTCAGCGAATCCGGCACGTATGACGAATGTCTGGCCTGCCAATGATTGTTTTCTCTGCGTACCACTGCGTAAAAACTTACAGCTTTTTTACTGTGTAAGTCTTCATACTTAAACTGCGTAATGGAAAGAGGCTCGCCTGCGGGCCTCTTTTCTTTTGGGCGGGGCGGTAACGACGGCGGCGGGGTTTGCGAATAGGTTTGTGTGAATGATCCATACGGCTTTAAGGGAAAAACCATGGCCAAACAAGGTATTAAGACCGCCGCGCTGATTATCGCTTGCGCGGCGCTGGCCGGAGGCGGCACAATTCTAGGCTCGGGATACGGGGTTTTTGCGGAGGATCAGGCCGCCCCCGCGCAGCAGGAAGGGACAGAGACGATGAAGACCGACCATCTCAATAAAATGCAGAAATACGTGACCCAGCATGATGGCACGGAGCCGGCGTTCGACAACGAATACTGGGACAACAAGGAGCCGGGAATTTATGTCGATGTGGTTTCGGGTGAGCCGCTGTTCTCCTCGCTCGACAAGTTCGATTCCGGAACGGGCTGGCCAAGCTTTACCAAACCGATCGAGCAGGACACCGTGAAAGAAAAGGTCGATAAGAAGCTGTGGGTTCCGCGCACGGAGGTACGTTCTTCCAACTCGGATTCGCATCTCGGCCACGTTTTCGACGACGGGCCGAAGGACAAGGGCGGGTTGCGTTATTGCATCAATTCCGCCGCGCTGCGGTTCGTGCCTCTGGCTGATCTTGAGAAGGAAGGGTACGGGCAATTTCTTGCGCTGTTCGAGGGGCACGGCATGAGCAGCGCTCCTTCTAAAAAGTAAACAGCTCGGCCCTTACGGCGGTACACGAAGTGCGCTATAGCTTGTGATCCTGAAACACCGCCGAAGGGTCATTTCATGCACTGGTCGTTTTTCACCGTGATGGTCGTCGTCTGCGCCACGGGGATTCATTTCTTTTCGCAGATGGCCAAGAACACGGTCGATCCGGTGATCGCGCTGGTCATCACCACGGGCTCGGCGTTCCTGCTTTCGCTTTGCCTGCTCCCGGCGGCGCAGGACGGGCTGGTCAAGAATCTCAATTTTGGCAAGGGGCCGGTTCTGTATATGCTGGTGGGGGCGTGCATCACGTTCGCGCATCTGGGCATTTTCTATATGTTCAAGGCGGGGGCGCCGATGTCGCTGGCCACGCCGATCGCACGGTTTTTGCCGGCCATTCTGGCGGTGATCCTGGGCGTCGTTGTCTTTCACGAGACGCTTAAGCCCGTGCAGATCGCCGGGCTGGTGCTGGCTGTGGTCGCGGTGGTGCTGACCGTGAAATAAAACTGCGTGGTTCCTTGTGAAAAAATTTCAGGAGGGGTCTTGAACTCCACAACATGTTGTGGCATTTTTTGTATGTGTCTACTAAATGTAGATTTTCTTAATTCTTTTCGAACTATCCCCGTTATCCCCAATGCCGTGTGCTGAAAAGACTCGGCACGGGCGGGGATCGCTTTACACTAAGCTAAACCGATTCTTTTCAAGGAGTGCTTCCATGGCCAACGCCAAACCCGCCAACGACATCGCAAACGCCAATTCCCCCCTGCTGCAGGAACGCCACGTCTATAAGCCGTTTTTGTATCCGTGGTGCTACGAGGCGTGGTTGACGCAGCAGCGGATTCACTGGCTGCCCGAGGAGGTGCCGCTGGCGGAAGACGTGCGCGACTGGAAGAAGAAGCTGACCCCTGCGGAGCGCAATTTGCTCTCGCAAATTTTCCGGTTCTTTACGCAGGCGGACGTCGAGGTGAATAATTGCTACATGAAGCATTATTCGCGCGTGTTCGGCCCGGTCGAGGTGCAGATGATGCTGGGCGCGTTCGCGAATATCGAGACTGTCCACATCGCCGCCTACTCGCATCTTCTGGATACGATCGGGATGCCGGAGATCGAGTATCAGGCCTTCATGAAGTATAAGGAAATGAAGGACAAGTACGACTATATGCAGACGGCCAACATGGACTCGCGGCGCGATATCGCCAAGACGATGGCGATGTTCAGCGCGTTTACAGAAGGCTTGCAGCTGTTCGCGTCGTTCGCGATCCTGATGAACTTCCCGCGCTTCAATAAGATGAAGGGGATGGGGCAGATCATTACGTGGTCGGTGCGGGACGAGACGCTGCACTGTATTTCCATGATCCGGCTGTTCAACGCCTTTATACAGGAAAACGCCGATATCTGGGATGACCAGCTTAAGGCGGAAATTACGGAGTCCTGCCGCAAGATTATAGGATTCGAGGACGCGTTCATTGACCTTGCCTTCGAGATGGGCGGCGTCGAGGGGCTAGAGGCGCAGGCGGTGAAGGATTATATCCGCTTCATCGGCGATCGGCGTTTGCAGCAGCTCAATCTGGAGCCGATCTTCGGAATCGACAAAAACCCGCTGCCTTGGATGGATGAAATGCTGAACGGCGCGGAGCACGTCAATTTCTTCGAGAACCGCGCGACGGAATACTCCAAAGCTTCCACGCAGGGCAACTGGGAAGACGCTTTCTCCAGCGAGGTCTTCGCCGGGAATTACGGCAAGAAGATCGGCGGGGTCGTCACCGTGCCCAAGGGCGATGAGAGCGAAGCGGCCTAAAGGATTCTTATACAGCCACTTTCTGAGATGTCTCACGCAGAGGCCGCATCGCTTCTAAAAAATGGCGGTGCGGCCTTTAAAAAGTCCTTGCGTTTTTATATCAGGAAAACTACGAATAAAGAAAAATACAATGCTGCGCTGCGGAAAAACCGGGGCGCATTGAACAGAACAGGGAGAATATAATGAGACTTCACGCAGCGTTTCCTGCGGCTTTTTGCTGTGCTTTTCTGGCTTTGATTTCCGGTCCGGTGTTCGCGCAGGAGGCCGCCGAGGCTGTTTCTGCCGTTACCGACGCCGCTGCGCCCGCCACTCCGGCCTTCGATTCCGGGGATACGGCGTGGATGCTGGTCTCCTCCCTCCTCGTCCTGATGATGACAGTTCCCGGTCTGGCACTGTTTTACGGCGGGCTCGTCAAGAAAGATAACGTGCTGGCCACGCTGATGCAGTCGCTGGCGATCTGCGCGATCGTGAGCATGGTCTGGCCGATCATCGGCTATACGCTGGCCTTCACGCCGGGGAACGGGCTGATCGGCAGTCTCGATAAAGCGTTTCTTTCGGGCGTGACGGCGCAATCGGCGACGGGCACGATCCCCGAGACGGTCTTCATCATGTTCCAGATGACGTTCGCGATCATCACCACGGCGCTGCTGGTCGGCGCGGTGGCGGACCGGGTGAAGTTCACCTCCCTTATGGTCTTCACGCCGCTCTGGGTCATCATCGTTTATGCGCCCATCGCGCACTGGGTCTGGGGCGAAGGCGGGTTTCTGGGCGGAGTCGGGATGCCGGACTATGAGGGGTTCCTCGGCATGGGCAAGGCCGTGGATTTTGCAGGCGGCGCGGTCGTTCACGTCAATTCCGGGGTCGCGGGCCTCGTGGCGGCGATCATCGTCGGACGCAGCCTGAGGACCAGCAAGGATCTCTCGACCTCCACGAACCTGACGCTCAGCGTCATCGGCGCGGGGCTGCTGTGGGTGGGCTGGTTCGGATTCAACGCCGGGTCGGCACTCACGGCCGGAGGTTCGGCGGGTTATGCCATGCTGGTCACCAATACGGCGGCGGGCACGGCCACGACGGTCTGGATGGTGCTGGAGCTTTTGCACAAAGGCAAGGTTAACGTGCAGGGGGCGCTTTCGGGCCTGGTCGCGGGCTTGGTCGCCATTACGCCGGCGGCGGGTTTCGTGGACTTCACAGGCTCCCTTATTATCGGAACGCTCTCGGCACTGCTGTGTTATGTGTCAGTGGAGTATCTGAAAGGATGGTTGGGTTACGACGACTCGCTTGATGTGTTCGGTCTGCACGGGGTTGGCGGAATCGCCGGAGCCTTGCTGACGGGGGTTCTGGCGAACCCGGAAATCGGGGGGGTCGCGGGTGCGCTTTATGGAGGCGAAACGCAGCTGGTCGCGCAGGCGCTTTCGATTCTCGTGGTCGGCGCCTATTCGGCGGTCGGGACATTCGTTATCCTCGCCGGGATCAAGGCGACGATCGGGCTTCGGGTCGATCCGCGCGTTGAATATCACGGGCTGGATCTCGCTCTGCACGGCGAGACGGCCGTGGAGTACGAGCGCGAAGTGCGGGCCAAGGCGGGCGGCGCCCCCGCGACCCGAAACGGCAAGGGTAAGGCGGCTTAACTCGGCTAACTTTTGAAACGCAGCCGGTCTTTGTGGCCGGCTGTTTTCGTTTGGATGTTCCGGGTCAATCCGGGGATATGAGGTCTTCGGGCGCGGTTTCGGTCGCGGCGGCGCGGCCCGGGTCGGGCTTTTCGGGCTGGGCGATGGTCAGGGCCAGAATGGCGGGCTGGCTTCCGGCCTTCTCCCATTCGTTTATGGGCAGGTCGATGACCATGACGGAGGCGTAATCGAACATGGCGGAGGCGAGCTGCATATCGTCGGCCTGAGTCTTGAGGGCCTTGGCCAGAAGCGGGCCGGTTGTGGAGTGGGTGACCAGAACGACCGTGCTCCAGTCGTTATCAAGTTCGCGGACGTTGTTCAGCAGGCCTTCGTAGCCGATCTTCGTACCCGAGTCGTCCTTCAGCCATTTTTGCTTTTGAAATGGAAGGACAAGCCCCCTTATTTCGTCGTCCAGATCGTCGGTGTGCAGGCGATAAAATTCGCCCGCCGTCCGAACGGTGCGTTTCACGGGCGAATAGAGCACCGCGTCGATGTGTAAATCGGGATAGGCTTGATAGAGCTGCTCGCGGGCGTGGCGGACCTGCTCTTTGAGGGCCATGTTGTTTTCGGGGTCGCCGTGGCGAATGAGGATAAGGCGTTTGCCGCGCTCCACGGGCGCTGCATGACGGGCGAATGCTCCTGAGGGAACGTCCTTCATGTCAGTGGCGTAATCCAAAGCGCTCTCCATCTTTACGCTTTTTTCGTTACGGCATTATAGTCCGATTTTTTCCCAAAAACCAAGCTTGGTTAATATTTTAAGGAATTTAAGGGGCTTAGCGGTTACGCCTCTAAACGTCGCGGGTTGCGTCCACTTTGAAGCCTTTGGATTCAAGGGTTTTAACGATTTCCTCAACATGCTGGGCGTCGCGGGCCTCGATCACCACGTCGAGTTCGGCGCGTTTGAGGGAGACGGCCTGCATCATACGCTGGTGAATCACCTCAATGACGTTGGCGCGGGCCTCGCCGATGATTCGGGAAATGTCGGAGAGCTGGCCGGGCGTGTCGTCGATCTCAAACCGTAGGCGGGCGATGCGGCCATCGCGGATCAGGCCGCGCAGGATCAGCGTGGAGAGCAGGCGGGAGTCGATATTACCGCCGCAGAGCGCCAGCCCGATTTTCTTGCCGCGCAAGGATTCGATATTTTTCTGGATGACGGCCAGACCTGCACCCGCCGCGCCCTCGGCGACGAGCTTCTCATCACTTAGAAGATCGAAAATCGCGGCTTCGATCTCGTATTCGGAGACGCAGTCGATGCGGGAGACCAGTTTGTCTATAATTTTGATATTACTTTCGGACGGTTCCTTGACAGCGATGCCTTCCGCCAGCGTCGAGCCGCCGCCGGAGAAGTTGCGGCCCTCGCGGCGGGCCTTCACGGCATCGTAAGCCTCGCACTGGGCGCCGATGACCTCGATTTCAGGCTTGAGCCCTTTTACGGCTGTCGCCACACCGGCGATCAGACCACCGCCGCCGATGGGGACGACCACAACGTCCAGATCCGGGCGCTGTTCGAGCATTTCAAGGCCAAGCGTCCCCTGCCCGGCTACGACGGCCTCGTCGTCAAAGGGATGGATGAAAGTCATGCCTTTTTCCTGCGCCATGCGCATGGTCTCGCCGACGGATTCATCGAAACTGTTTCCGTAGAGAACGACCTGCGCTCCGAAGTCCTCGGTCTTCTTGATCTTGTTAAAGGGGGTGAGGTTCGGCATCACGATAATTGAGGGAATCCCGAGGCGCGTAGCATGATAGGCGACGCCCTGCGCATGGTTTCCGGCGGAGCAGGCGATGACGCCGCGCTTTCTTTGCTCCTCGGTCAGGGTCAGAAGCTTGTTCAGCGCCCCACGCGCCTTGAAGGCGCAGGTGTGCTGGAGGTTTTCGAGTTTGAGATAGAGGTCGATGCCCATATGCAAGGAGAGGCGGACCGCCTTCACCGTCGGGGTGAGGATCGTCGAGCTTTTGATCGCCTCGCGCGCCTTCAGGACATCTTCGAACGTAACGGCCATAACCTTGCAATCCCTTTTAAAAACAGAGGGCTACGCTATAGCGGTTCTTCGGGAAAGGCAACGATTTTCAGGTTAAAGGGCTGCTTCTAGCCCTTGAAACGTGAATCCGCGGGGTTTAGAGAGGCCATCAAGGAGTCCAGAAGCTGTCAATCAGGTTCCATTTCGGCATTTCCACGCCGCAAACCTTATAGCTTTCCTTGACCTCTTCGTGCTGCTCTGATTTCAGGTATTTGGTGAACTCGTCATGGACTTTCATGTAATCCTTACGCATGGCGCTGTTTTCGCCCATTTCTCCGGCCTTGCTGGCACCTATCGATACGTCTTTGGAGAATTTTTCCAGTTTTTCGGCATATGAATCGATGTTTTTCTCATCGGCCTTGGTGCAAACGCGCTCGGTTTTCCTTTCGTCCCTCTGTTCACCGGAACTGGAGGATTTCAGCTGCTTATCGGACAGCGCCGTGTAGTTCCCGGCGAAAGCGGGCGCCGAGAAGGCCGCCATTAGCGCGAGCGCAGGCAGAATTCGTTTGAGAAACACTTCAAGTCGGCGCATGGTCGTACCCTTGTTGCAAACCGTTTTAACACCTCATAATAGCGTGTTTTTAGGGTTTTTGTAAAACACTACCAACATTTTCATGGCGAACCCGCATTTTTATAGGTCGCCCTCCCTGCTTCTGGTAAGATTTGGGTGAAATGGCCGTTCGATGCTCATCATCGTGGAGTCCTCCCCTTCAATCCCCCCAGATTGACCGGTCTTTTTCATCTTTATCCCATCCTTTTGTTAACCTTTATGGAGGCGGTTTCTGACGATGCCGCCGCTGCGTATTTTCTTGCCTTATTCCAACCGTACTCCCCACTTCGCCTTGACTTTAATGTGTTCCCACGCTCCAGCCACGGAAAAGGAGTCTTCATTCCATGTCTAAAAAATCACGGAAAGCTTCACGGAATATTCATGTCGTTCACGGCCAGGACAACTACGCCTCTTCGGGCGCGCAGAACTGGCACCCGCTGGACGACGAAATCGACGCGCAGCGGGACAAGAAGTTTGTCAAGACGGTGCGGCCCCGCTCGGAGGGGCAGGAGGCGCTTTTGACAGCGATCAAGGGTTATAATCTAACGCTGGCGGTCGGTCCGGCAGGAACGGGCAAAACGTATCTTGCCATCGCCGCCGCCGTCGAGGCGCTTGAAAAAGGTTCGGTGGAGCGGATCGTGCTTTCGCGTCCCGCCATGGAGGCCGGAGAGTCAATCGGCTTCCTGCCCGGCGATATGCATGAGAAAATGGCGCCTTACCTGCGCCCGCTTTACGACGCGCTGGGCGACCGGATGGGCGGCAAGAAGGTTCGGCAATATATCGAGGACGGCACGATCGAGATCGCGCCCATCGGGTATATGCGCGGGCGGACGCTGAATAACTGCTTTGTGGTGATCGACGAGGCGCAGAACTGCACCTATGCGCAGCTCAAGATGATCCTCTCGCGGCTGGGCTGGCATTCGACGATGGTGGTGACGGGCGACCCGGACCAGTCGGACCTGCTAGAGGGCGTTTCGGGCTTGCGGGATATCGCCCGCCGGCTGGATGCGCTACCCAACGTCGCCGTGTGCCGCCTGTCGCAGGGCGATATCGTGCGGCACCCGCTGGTCGCGGAGATGCTGGAGGTTTTGTAGGCTTCTCTTTAGTTTGAGTCGATCTCAGGCTGTCTGTTACTATGGATGGCATGAGGTGCGTTTTTATTTTCTTTGGGCTTCTAGTCGGCTTGAGCTTAATTACCCCGCCAGCGCTTGCGCTGTCATGCGCACCTTCTTTTCGTGTATTGATGGAGTGTGATGAAACAGTTTGCTCCAAGGGCTTTATAATTTTAATCAGCGATGGAATTTGTGAGGGTGTCTATCGTATAGAAGACGCTACATCGGAAGGATTGCAGAAGCTTTATGATGAAGAAGCCGTTAGTTATATGGACATTCCGCGCAGTATCCTTGATTTTGATTCAAGAGAGGATCAAGGAGCAGGAGTTTATGAAGCTAGCGAAGACTGTGTGCCTATTACAGTTGATCGGGGTCAAGAAAATGCTAAAAAAACAGAATTCAAAACCCTCGAAGAAGCCAAAGAATATTGGCGACATCAACAAACATTGGCTTACATGTTCTTGTGGTCTGCGGTTATCGTTGACGGTCTGATTTTTCTTATCGCTTTTCTGACGTTGTATCTTTCAATCAAAGACTTCAGAGTCAAATATTTATACGGACAGGCTATCGCAAAAAAGCCAATCGCTTGGCAGTTTTTTGTCTGGCTTTGCTCTTGGTTTTCTCTCTTTCTAGTCATTGGCTTATATAAATTCCGCCTGACTGCGCTGCTTTTTTTTATCGTTCCCATTATCTGGGTTGTCGAAATATTTGCTTTTGCAGTGTTCGCGCTGCGCCGGAAGTTTTATCATCAACAGGCTGGATCCCCGCCTTCGCGGGGATGACATAGGGTTAGCGCTCGGCTCCCGGTGCGTTTCCGGTCTGCGGCCTGATCACGCCGTCGCGGGTCAGGTTCAGAGCCAACTGGTCAGCGATGAACACATAGAGCGTATCGCCGGGGAAGATCGCCAGATTTTTGCCGTCGGGGCTCATCAGATACGTAAAGCGCGTGTGGTTGCCGTAGGTGCCGCCCCGGTCGCCGTCGCCATCCATGAAGCGGGCGCGGAAGTTGCGGGCGGTTTCCATCACCTGCGCGTGCGTCCCGGTCAGGCCGATGAAGCGCGAGTCTTGCGCGTTGATATAGCTTGAGAGGTTGCTCGCGGCGGGCTGGCGGGCGGGATCGTGCGGCGGGTAGATGAAGACCGGCGTGACGCGCGCGGCGACTTCGCGGCCGTAACGCTGCTCGAGGGTTTTCAGCCCCTCGTTGATCACCAGCAGGTCCGCCGAGCAGTTGGGCAGGCGGTAGGGCGTTCCGAAATAGACCAGAAGATATTTGCCGTTGAGGCTGTCGCCCACAGGGCGGCCGTTGTGGGTCAGGTTGGACAGGGAGCCGCCGACCCGCTCATTGCCGGGGATGACCATCGAGTTCACCACAGGCGGTTTTTCCTGCCAGAGTCTTAAACCCTGCGCGTCCGCCTCTTCGGGCGCGGAAAAGGTCATGGCTGCGGCGAGGCTGAGGGCAAAAAGGTTTTTATTATCCATCGTCGTTCTCCTTAGGGCTGGGCGTGGTCGAGGAAGTTGGCGCGGTGATATTCGCTCAGCGACATGCCGTAAATGTCGCGGGCCTCGGCGTTGATCTCCGAGAGCTGTTCGGGCGACATACCGTCCACCCATTGCGTAAATTGCGCGTTCTGCGCCTCCAGCCCCATATGCGCGGCGTGACCCGCATGGCCCGCCGCCTCGGCTCCTGCGGCGGCCCCGTGCATTTCGTGCATTGAGACAGGATCAATCCCCGATGCCCATGTTCCGGCCTCAAGGTTCGTCATCGCGTCGGGGATGAAGTTCGAGAGGACGTCGGGCGCCATCAGCCAGCCCTCGAAATGCATCTTGATGAACGGGGTGATCGGGTCGAGGATGCCGACCAGCGGCCCTGCCCCCGCGACCACCGCGCCGATGGCCATGAACATCATGCTGAAATCCATGATGGTGTGGCGCAAGTGATTGAGCTTGTTGAATTTCTGGCTCAGTGTTTCTTTCGGTTGGCCCAAATCGGCCATGTCTGCGGCGTTTGCCATTGTCTTTGCCCTTGTTCCAAGGATTGTCCGTTTGCGCCGCGCGGAAACAGGTTCCGGGCGACGGCTTTAAATGTGCGGAAAATCAGGACAGGGCGGGCGGGCCGCGAGATTGGAAGGGCGAAGCCTGCGCCCCGGCAACGGCGAAGCTGCCCGAGCCGAGAGGCACGGATTGGGCGGGCGGGCTGATCAGGATCGCGGCGGCGGTGAGCGTAGTCTTGCTCAGGCTCGATTGCGCGAAGCAGAAGCCGCAGTCGGAGTCTTTGTGGGCGTGACCGTTATTCTGCGGGGTTTTTTCGGCCTTGGCCATCACGGCGCTATATTCGGCGGGGACCTCGACGCGCTTTAGGCTGCCGTCGGAAAAGCAGATCTCCATGAAGGTTTTTTCGCCGGAGATGAACTTACATGCGGGGGAAATCCCGGCCAGAACGAAGGCTAGAATGAAGAAAAGGTGCAGGAATTTGGGCGAAATGCTTGTCATCCTGCCCTCTCTTACACCTATTTATGGGTCTTTTCCAGAGTTTTAATGTCGCTCTAGAGGTTCACCACACAGGCCTGTGCGCCGGAGAGTTCCACGTCGCTGGGCTTGGCTTCGACGTTGAGCTTGGTCACCTTGCCGTTTTCGACCACCATGCTGTAACGCTTGGAGCGCGTGGCGAGGCCGTAGCCCGAGCCGTCGAAATCCATGCCGATCGCCTTGGTGAATTCGCCGTTACCGTCGGGGATCATGGTCACCTTGTCCTTGGTGCCCGCGACTTCGCCCCAGTGCTGCATCACGAAGGGGTCGTTGACGGCGATGCAGATGATCTCGTCGATGCCCTTGGATTTGATGTCCCGGGCGTGCTCGATATAGCCGGGCAGGTGTTTTTGCGTGCAGGAGGGGGTGAACGCGCCGGGGACGGCGAAGATCACGACCTTTTTCTTCGCGATATAATCCGCGATGTTCAGGTCTTCCATTCCGGCCTCGCCGAGGCGCTTGAGGTTGATGGACGGAATCTTGTCACCGATCTTGATGGTCATGGTCTTTTTCCCTTTTCTGAACTGAAACTTCGGGGATTCATAGCACGATCCGGCGGGCGTTTCACGCAAAAACCCGCATATACTTTTACCCCGCTTCAGTCTAAAAGTAGGGTTTGCGAAGCGGGGTGATCGCATGCAGGGGTTTGACGTATCCCTCCTTAAAAACCGGGATTTCCGCCTGCTGGTGCTGACGCGGATGTGCGCAATCACGGCGTTGCAGGCGCAGGCGATCATCGTGGGCTGGCAGGTCTATTCCCTGACCGGCAGCACATGGATGCTGGGGTTGACGGGGCTGGCGGAGGCCGTGCCCGCCATTGCCTGTGCGTTTTACGCCGGGCATATCGTGGATGTGAGCGCGCCGCGCAAGGTTTACCGGCTGTGCCTGATCGGGCTGTTTTTGAATACGCTCATGCTTCTGCTGACTGCGGGCGGGTTTATACCGCTGGGCACCACCAGCCTTCTCATCTTTATCTTTAGCGGGATTTTTATCTCCGGGCTGGCGCGGAGCTTTATTATGCCGAGCGCGTTCGCGCTTTTGCCGCGCATCGTTTCGCGGGAGGAGATTTCCTCCGCCGCGTCGTGGCAGACGGCGGCGTTTCAAGTGGCGGCGATCGGGGGGCCGACGCTGGCGGGTTTGATCTATGCGTTTGCGGGGGCATCGGGGGCGTGGACGTTCGCGGCCCTGATGATGGCGCTGGCGGTGGTCATGGTCACGCTGCTGCGGGCCGACGTTCCCGCGAAGGATAAATCGGACCGGCCTCCGGTGATGAAAAGCATCCTTGAGGGTTGGCGGTTTCTGCTGGATAACCGGACGCTGCTTTCGATTATGTCGCTTGATATGCTGGCGGTTTTGTTCGGCGGCGCGATCGCGATTTTGCCCGCCTTCGCGGACCAGGTTCTGGGTGCCGGGCCGGTGGGCCTCGGGTTCCTGCGGGCGGCCCCGGCGATGGGCGCGATTTTGACGGCGCTTTATTTCGCGATGCGGCCGATGCGGCAGGTTACGGCGGCGCGGCTTCTGATCGTCGTGGGCGGGTTCGGGGTCAGCATAATCGGCTTCGGGCTTTCAACGACCGTCTTTTCGGCCGCGCTGTTTCTTGCCCTGTCCGGCGCGTTCGACAGCGTTTCGATGGTCATACGCGGCACGTTGATGCAGATCCTGACCCCCGAACATATGCGCGGGCGGGTGTCGGCGGTGAATTCCATGTTCATCATTTCCTCAAACGAGATCGGCGCGTTCGAGAGCGGCGCGGCGGCAACGCTGTTCGGCCTTGTGCCCTCTATCGTCATTGGCGGGGCGGCGACAATCGGCGTGGTGGGGGCCGTGGCGGCCCTCTCGCCCCGGTTCCGGGCGCTCAAGATCGAGACTTAAAAACTCAGGCTTTTTTCAGATATTGGGTTTTCAGCACGATGGTCTGCTTGCCGAAGCGGCATTCGACCTCATCGACCTTGCGGGTCAGGCGGATATTCTTGGCCACCGTGCCGCGCTTGAGGTTCAGGTTGGAGCCCTTGACATCGAGATCGCGGACGAGGGCGACGGAGTCGCCGTCTTTCAGCTGCGCCCCGTTGGAATCTTTGGTGATCTCTACTGCGTCGTCGTCATCGTCGTCGCGGGCCATCTTGCGTTCTCCTTCATGATCATTAGCGCGTGTCGCCACCGTGGGGCTGGGCGTCCAGAATTTGCGCGCAATCGAGATTACGCGCCCGGACCTCTTCCTGCAAGGCCGGGTTTTCCTTGGCATAGGCGGCGCGGTAACAGAGCGTGTCGGCGCTCATCCGCGCCGGGTCGCCGGACAGGGAGGGGGCGCGGAAGCCCTCGTAATCGGCTGCGGAGCAGGCGGTCAGTAACATACAGGTTGAGAAGACAATCAGCTTACGCAATCAATCCCCCAGTATCCCCGCGAGTTTGAGGGCGTAGCCCATGGAGCCCTGAATCTTCAGGCTGCCGGTCATATAGGCCATGGTGGGGTCAACGGTGCCCTGCGCGATGCCGCGCAGCGTGTCGGCGCTGCATATAAGGGTCGTCTCGGCCTCCCCGTCATCCTGAGAGATGTCCGGCGGGGATTTGGTGCCGTCCAGAAAGATCAGTCCGTCCGGGCCGCAGTCGAACTTCATTCGCGCCCCGAGGGGGGGCGCGGCGGCCAGTTTATCCATGATGGTTTTTTTCAGGTCTTCGAGGCTCATACACATACTATACATATTTTTTCCCCAAAAATAAGAGCAAAGGAACGCGGAAAAACTTTTCTTCCTTGAAAAAAAGGTGAGAATGGAAGGAGTTATGCGAATCACCTCCGTTCTGGCGGTCCTGCCGGAGCTTTTCTCTTTCTGGTTTTCACCCTCTTTGTCTCTTCACTCCTGAGTTTCGGGAATATGTCCATGGCGAATAAACGTTTTGCAACATCCTTGCTTGGGGCTTGTCTGGCGACGACATGCCTTGCTTACGGCGCGTTCGCAAGCGACCCTTCGCTTTACTTCTATCCAACGCAGAAATGGAGCGTCGCCAAGACAGGCGGCGATGAGGCTTCGCCCTCGTGTGCGCTTTCAAACACTTTCAATAACGGTTTCGGGATTCAAATCAGCGGTACGCCCGCGGGCCTTGCCACTTTGGATATCGATTTCCGGCAGTCCAGCTTCGAGACGGGCAAGCGCTATGAGGTCGTTTATTCCGTTCCCGGACAGTCCCGCGAGATTTTCCAGGCAACAGCCCGCGCGGGTAGCGCCCTTTCTTCCGATATTTCTTCGCGAACGTCCTTTTCTGAAGCCCTGAAAAGCGCGGCGACCATGGATCTCAGCATTCAGGGCAACGAATTCCGGTTGTACCTGACCGGGTTCGCCAAGGCGATGGAGGAATACCGCGATTGTATTTCCCCGCCCGCCGCCATAGCGGGCCTTGATGAGATGGAGAGCCCGCCGGAGATCGCGACTTCTTCGATTGAGCCCGATCTTGCGGCGTCCGCTCCGCCGATCATGACTGAGCCCGCGCCTTCAGGGATTGCCTCGATTTCCTCCGATATACCGGAAACGGGTGAAAAGAAAAAGGAGATGGACGATATCGTGGCGCAGGCCACGTCTCTGGCCGACCGTTACGAGGCCAGCCGCAGCCCTGCCGCCGAAGCGCCGGAGCCGATCGCGTTCGAGGATTCTTCCGAACCGTTCTTCGATGCGCCTCAAGATCAGGCTTCTGCCGGGGATATTTCCGATCCCCTGCCCGCTCTGAATGAAGCTGAGGACGCGTCCGAACCTGCATCCGCACCGCAGGACCGCAAGCGTTTTACAGAGACCTTGCAGAAGGGCATTTCCGAGCGTAGCGAGGAATACAAACCCGCCTCTGCCAAACCTGCGTCTGTCGATCCGGCTGCGACCAATGCGTCGAGCGGCGATGTTCTTAAAACCAAGGACGATGTGATCTTCTTTGATACGCCCAAGCCGCCGCAGAAAGATGAAAAGCAGAGTGCCACTCAGTTCGATGCTGCGCCTAAGCCTAAGCCAGAACAGAAGTCCGTGACTATTCCGGCCTACAAGATGACCAAGAAGAGCTCCAGCATGGAGGCCGATCTGACGGCTGTAGGCCTGCCGCCCGAGGCGACTGAACCCGCCGCCGGCGAGGATTTTGCGGCGTCCGATTCTGTGGACCACTTCGCAAGCGCTTCGGCCGCCCTGGAACCGAGCAGCGGTATCGCGGGAGAAGATTTCATACAGATGCGCGATAAAATCCGCGAACTGGAAGCGGAAGTCAGTCGTCTGGCAACGGAAAACCAGACACTCGACAAAGAACTGAAATCCAATCTGAAAGATGCCGAGGATGAGCGCTTGTCTGTTTCCTCCGACAACTGGAACCTTGAGCGGGCCACAATGCGCTATAACGAGGCGGAGCGGCAGCTCAAGCGCCTCGGACGCCAGCTTCAGGCCGCGCGCCAGCAGTGTACGAGCGAGAAACAGGAGCTTGAAACCATGCTGTTCGATCCGCAAGTCACGGAACAGCAGCAACTCGCCAAACTTTCGGTTATGGAAGAAGAGCTGGCGAAGGCCAAAATCGAACTTCAGAACGCGCAGCGCCGCTACGAGGAGCGTATCCGTATCCTCGAAGGGCAGCTTGCCGCGCAATAGGGATTACTGCGTAACTTGACTGCGTTCACTTGAGTAACACTGCGTAAAGACTCTCTGCGTTTGCTGCGTACTCAAACAGCGACTGCGTACTGCGTAAATCACTGCGTGCTTCCCGCGTAAAGAATTTGCGCGGCGCTGCGTAAATGCTGCGTTTGAAAATCTGCGTACGAAAAGGCCGGTTGCAAGACCGGCCTTTTTCCATTCAGCGCCGTGAGGAGAGGCGGGTGACTTTGCCGCCACCTTTATTTGGCGGGGAGTCGCTTCCGGGGATATCGCCGGGAAGGATCAGGGCCAGTTCGGCGGGATCGCTCAGGTTGCTCTCGATCACGCGGCGGGCCTGATTGCCGAGCGTTTCATCGAAGAGATTGCGGATGCCCCGTGCGTTGCCCATCTTGTCTTTTCGGTTTGGCTCCATATTGCGGATCACCGCGCGGATCTTTTCCTTTGCCAGATCGCTAATTTCAAACGCATGGGCGGCGCTGAAATTCTCGAATATCCTCGCCAGCTCGTCGTTCGTGTAGTCAGGAAAGTCGATATGCGCGCCGATCCGCGAATGCAGGCCGGGGTTGGAATCGACGAACCATTTCATTTCGTCGCGATAGCCCGCGAGGATCACGACCATATTGTCGCGCTTGTCCTCCATCGCCTTGACCAGCATGGTGGTGACGTGGGCGCCGTAGTCGCGCCAGCTGTCGCGGACATCGAGGTCGTAAGCTTCGTCCACGAAGAGCACACCGTCCTTGGCGCGTTTGATGACTTCGGCGGTGATATGCTCGCTCTGGCCGATATATTCGCCGACGAGCTTGGAGCGGTCCACCTCGACCACGTGGCCGCGTTTAAGATAGCCCAGTTTTTTATAGATTTCGCCGAGCAGGCGGGCGACCGTGGTCTTGCCTGTGCCGGGATTGCCGGAGAAGACCATGTGCAAAGAGGGGCGGTATTCACCTGTCCAGCCGGTCGCGCGGCGGCGGTTGTCGGCCAGCACGATATAAAAGAGAGCGCGGATCTGGTCCTTGACGTTTTGGAGGCCGATCAGGGAGTCGAAAGGCTTGAGAATGTCCTCCAGATCGTCCTTAGTCAGCAGCCGCGTGGTTTCTTCGGCCTTTTTGGTTTCGTCAAACTTTATGAAGGTCAGAGGCTTGTCGAGGTCAATGCGCGTGATCTGCTCCTCCTCTTCGTCCGCCGGGCCGGAGGTGAAGATTTTCGGGGCCTGCGGCGCATCCTGACGGGCGCCCGCCGGAGAAGTGAACGCAGGCGGCAGTTCAACGATCCGTTCAAGCCCTTTATTGTAAAGCCAATCATAGGCGTCTCCGACGGGATTGATCTCGGCGCTAATTTTCATCAGGCTGATGGCCTTTTCGATATCCTTATCGCAGCCGTGGCCCTCGGCATGACAGAGGCCGGCGTAGTAATAAAGGCGCTCGCCGACCCAGTCGGCGGCGTCGCGCTCTTCCTGCGGGCTCTCCTCGAACGCCTCGATGCCCTGCCGGAGAATCTGAAAGGCATAGGCCGGGTCGGAGTCCGCGCCGCCGGACATAAGATGAAAGCGGGTATAGTAGGAGAAAAACGCCGCCGGATAGCGCTCGACAATCAAGGCTTGCAGGATGCTCTTGGCCCGTTTGAGGTCCGTTTTCCCGTTTTCGTTTTCCAGAAGGGCGAGCGCCAGCTCATAGCGGCTTTCCGCGTCGCCGGTCGCGGCGGCGCGTTCAAACAGCTCCATCGCACGGGCACGGTTGATCTGGCTGGCCGCGAGAATTTTATCCCAGCCGAAATAATATTTGGCGAGCAAGCGGATGCCCTCCAAATGGTTCTTTTCCTCGGCGTGCGTGAGGTATTTCACGAGCGTATCGGGGTTCAGACCGGTGCGGGCGTTGCCCATCATCATCTGGCGGCAGAGCCAGACTGTGATTCCCATATCGGCTTTCTTTTCGGAGAGATACCGGGCGCAGGCAAAGACCTTGTTTTCGATATTCTCAATATTTCTTGAGCGATCGTGTCGGCCTTCGGGGATTTTTCCCAACATTTCATAGGCTGCGCGAAGGGAAATAAAACTTTCAACCGTGTATTCACCGGCCATGATTCAACCTTCTTTGTTTTTTTGACATTCTGCTCGCATTCTCAAAAAAATACAAACTTATCAAAAACGGTTTATTTAGACGCCCCGCCTCACACCCCAACCTTATTCGGCCCGTATGTATCTATGCAATAATATGCATACTCGTATGTATTCGTCAATAAAATTCAGGATTGATGCGCCTTAAGGCGGCGCGCCACGCTAAAGATCGAGGTTTTGCGAGGGTTGCGCCGTTTCCTTCGACCTGTGGACGGGGGTTGTCTGTGCGGGGATGTCGTTAATGATCCAGCGCATCATTTTCCAGTTGTCCTGCGGCTCGCCGACCGTTACGGACGGGCTGGCCAGAACGTATACGCCTTCCTTGCGGTGTGCCAGCAATTCGTCGGTCAGGATTTTATAGGGGTCGGATTTCAGGACCTCGTCGTGATTCGTGAAGATCAGATTGCTGAAGAGCGGTTTGCCTTCGGGCTGTTTGATCGTGTTGCCCTTGATGCCCTTCGTGGCCTGCTCGGACACGGTCGTCGCGGACGGGATCAGTTGGAACAGGCGTGGAAAGCCGATGATGCGCGTCTCGCCGATCGGCACGCCCGCGCGGCGGTGCTGGAGCGCATTATAAAGATGTGAGATGTCGTCTTCGCGATGGCCGAGGAAGAAGTTGCGGTACGGAACGACCGCGCCCTTGTGCAGGGCAAATACGCGGCCGTTCAGGGGGTGCTCGGAGTCGAGTTCGTGCACCCGGCGGATGGCCGCTCTGGCTTCCTGTGCCGAGTGGACGGGGATGCTGATATAGTTGCCGCGATTGGCCGCGATCCAGTCCTTGAGGTTCTTCGCGCCCTTTTCGCGAAGGTTTTCAAACGATATGGGCCGCCCCGCCAGATCGAGGTTGAGGCTGAGGAGCACCGCCTTGCCCTTTTGTACCGCGTCGGCGAGCCCCTGACCGGCCTCACGGTTGAAGACGTGGTCATGGTCGCCCAGGCCGGGCGGGCGCACCCAACAGGCCTTGACGATCTCCTCGTCGCCTACGCGTGTATGGGAGCGGCGGAAGGTGAGCGGGATCGCGTCGTCCACGGAGACGGCCTCAAGCTTTTCGGCCTCTTCGGGGTGAGCCGCGTTGATGCCCAGAGCCGCGTTGCCTTTATACAGCCGCTCGAACTCGGTCGCGCTCATCTCTTTTGAGAAGCCGGTTTCCTTGTTAAATACGAGCGCCACATCCATGATGAATCTCTCCGCCTTGAAACATGATTTTTGTTTACATAAGCTGTTCTAGCAAAAAAATCATGGGCCGTCACGGCGGTTTTATGCTGCGCCGCGCTTGGGTCTTTCGGCGATTGTCAGGGTTTAAAACTGCGCCTCGTCCATCTCCATCAGGGTCGCGGCCCCGGCCATGACCATGCGGAAGCGGGCCTCGGATTCGGGCAGCATCCGCTCCATGAAGAAGCGGGCGGTCTTGAGCTTGGCCTCAAGGAACGCCTTGTCGGCGCTGCCCTGCTCCAGCTTTTCCTGCGCTACCTTGACGATGAGGCACCACATATAAGCCAGCGCGACCAGCGCGAACTGGCGAAGGTAATCGGTCGAGGCGGCCCCGGCCTCCTCGGGGTTTTTCAATCCCTTCTGCGCGATCGTCGCCGTGCTTTGCTGCAGCTTGGCGAAGGCCTTTGCGAGCGGAAAAACGAACTCCTGAAGTTTAGGATTCGTTTGCTCGGCCATGATGAATTCGTTCACCGGGTGGAAGAAGCGGCGCAGCAAACGCCCGAAGCCCTGCGGCATCTTGCGGCCCACGAGGTCGAGCGCCTGAATACCGTTGGTGCCCTCGTAGATCTGGGCGATCCGGGCATCGCGGACATATTGCTCCATGCCCCATTCCCAGATATAGCCGTGGCCGCCATAGACTTGCTGGCTCAGGATCGCGACTTCGGTGCCCATGTCGGTCTGATACGCCTTCACGATGGGCGTGAGCAGCGCGACGAGATCGTCGGCCTTTTGTTTTTCGCCCGCGTCGGGATGGCGCTGCGAGATATCGAGGTTCATGCCGACCCAGTAGGAGAGCGCGCGTGAGCCTTCCACGAACGCCTTTCCGGTCAGCAGCATCCGGCGCACGTCGGGATGCACGATGATTGGATCGGCGGGTTTATCAGGGTGCTTCGCGCCCTTGAGGCTGCGCATCTGGAGGCGGTCCTTCGCGTAGATGACCGCGTTCTGGTAGGCGACTTCGGCCACGCCCAGCCCTTGCATCGCCACGCCGAGACGCGCAGCATTCATCATGGTAAACATCGCCTTGAGGCCTTTGTGCGGGTCGCCGACCAGCCAGCCAACGGCGGCGTCAAAATTCATCACGCAGGTGCTTGAGGCCTTGATGCCCATCTTATGCTCGATGGAGCCGCAGACCACGCCGTTGCGCGCCCCGGGGGTCCCGTCCGGCTTGGGCAGGAATTTCGGCACCACGAACAGGGAAATCCCCTTCACGCCCTCCGGCGCATCGGGCAGCTTGGCCAGAACGAGGTGGATGATATTTTCGGTCAAGTCATGCTCGCCCGCCGAGATGAAAATCTTGGTGCCGTCGATCTTGAAGGAACCGTCCGGCTGCGGAACCGCCTTCGCCTTGATGAGGCCGAGATCGGTGCCGCAATGCGGCTCAGTCAGGCACATGGTGCCGGACCATTCGCCGGAAATGAGTTTGGGCAGGTAGAGCGTCTTCTGCTCGTCCGTCCCGAAATGGTGCAGCGCCTCATACGCGCCCTGCGAGAGGCCGGGATACATGCCGAGCGACATGTTGGCGGCGCAGATCATTTCCTGCATTACGGTGTTGAGCAGCATGGGCATGCCCATACCGCCATACTCGGGGTCGGCGCTGAGGCCGCACCAGCCGCCCTGCGCGAAGGTGTCGTAAGCCTCCTTGAAGCCCTTGGGCGTTCGGACCACGCCGTTTTCAAGAACGCAGCCCTCGCCGTCGCCGCTTTGATTCAGGGGGAAGAGCACTTCCTGACAGATTTTGGCGCCCTCCTCGATGATTTGGTCGATCAGGTCGGTGGAAAAATCGCCGTAACCGGGCAAAGTGTTCAGGGTTTCGGCCTTCAACACGTCGTGGAGGATAAAGCGGATATCGGCCAAAGGCGGATTGTAGGACGGCATGGAGCGGGAACCCCCTGATTTGTTCTTAATCTTTTGAAATTATACCCCAAAACTGCCTGTCCGGGGGCGTAAAGAATCATGCGCGGCGAATTTTTTGCGCTTTTTGCGGCGGTGTTGTAGATTACGGATAATAAACAGGGGTGTTGATGCGCGCTGTTCGCAATCCGATCGAAGAGCTTCGGCAAATGACCGAAGATTATTACGGCGATTTTGTACTGAATCGGGGACGGCTTCAGCTTACGTTTTCGCGTGAGGCTTCGGGCGATGGCAATCTGCGCCTGCTGCTTTCCGAGATTTGCTCGATCGGCGTGACGCGTGGGGATCTGGGTGTTCTTCCGCAAGACTTTTTTGATCAGCTGGGACCGGATACGCCCTTTCGGCTTGCCCGCAATGTCGATCTTTATTCCGGGCAGGATCCGGACTATCTTATCGTTGATATCCGCACGATGGATCTGGCCTGATGACAAACTCCGATACATACACCGCCGACGAAGACCGGGCCGCCTCGCTGTTCATCACATTCGGGCGCAGCCACGGGGCCGTGACGATGGTTCAGGGCCAGCGCCGCATCATCGACGATTTAGACGAGGGCGTTGATTTCGTGCTTTCCGACGATACGGGGATGGACACATACGACCATAATGCGCCGAATGAGTCCTTTCCGCTGTCGCTGCATTTTAAAGGACGGAGTGCGCAGGAAATCGCCGAAGGCCTCAAGGCCGTTCTTGATGAGCATGGGTTTTCAACGGATCAAAGCCCGACTCTTACGCCTAACGGGCGGCTGCGCGTGATGCGCAACGTCTTCGTGCATCAGCGCGATCAGGACGTTTTCGTCGAGGTGCCCAACCTGCCTTGATTCATGATGTAGGCTCTTGCCGTCAGGTAGAGCAGGATTCCGTTCAGGATATGCCAGAGGAAATGCGTTCCCATCGGCCAGCTCGGGCAAAGGCTCATGTCCAGCGTGCGGAAGGTCAGAGAAACGATGAAGAGGAGCGCAGCATATAAAAGAATGTTGCGCTCGTGCTTTATGTTCCGGGCGTGCCACATGCCAAAGCCGGTGAGGAAGACGAGCGAGGGGATATAACCTGCGGAGCCGTTAAGAATATCGGAAGGAACCGCATCACAGGCCGCGCTTGCACCCATAAACACCACAAAGAGAAGCGCCGTTTTCAGCGCATCGAGCCGCATCACGTAAGTCGCGTAAAAGACGATGAAGGAGACCTGATACAGAAGGATCGGAATCACGTCGCTGCGCTGCGCGGCGTGAGTCGCGAGGGTATGAAACAGCGTGCTGCCCGCGCCGATGGCGCACAAAAGAACGATGAGAATACGGGCAGGCGTATTGAGGGCACCGCGCTTTTTTGCAAGGCCATATGCAAAAAACGCCGCAACAAAAAAGGCGAGATTGGTGATGGCGTTCACCGGCTCGGCCAGCAAGCCCGGCTCCAGACGTTCGCAGTATATGTCGATGTAATTCGCGGTGCGCATAGCGTTGGTCCTATACCCCTTCGGCCTTCAGACGTCCATAGATCATTACGAAGGAGCCGACGAAAATCAACGTGCCGCCGATGATGGTGGAAAGGTCGATTTGCTTTAGTCCGAAAAAGAGGAAGCCCAAGAAGAGAACGAAAAACGGATAGGCGATCTCGCCCATCGAGGCGTAGACGGCAGACGTACCGCGAATGGAGTAATTTGTGACCATCCAGCCGCAGGAGCCCACGAAGAGCGTGGCGATCAGGGCGACCATCAGGCCGGGCGTCTGGAACAGGGGCGTGTAGTCGATCGGTTCGCGCTTGATCAGCCAGAGCAGGCCGACATTAAAAAAGCCGATAGTGGTGCTCAGCAGCAAAAAAGCCGTGACGCTGATGTTCGTTGTATAACGCTCGATCATCAGATAGGCGAGGCCGTAGAGCGCGGCTGAAATAAAAGGAAGTAACACAGGGGAAATCATGGCGCGTCCGTTCTGGATGTGTGGTGTATCGTGTTAGTTCCGCAGCGGCTTGCCCTTGTCCAGCATATGCTCGATACGGGCCAGCGTGCCTTCGTTGCGCACCAGTTTCATGAATTCCCGCAGTTCAAGCTTCAGGAGGTCGTCCTCGGTTACCTTGTCGGTCAGGTCCGCGCCGCCACCGGTCAACACTTCCGCCAGATGGGCGGAGACGACCCCGTCATAGGGCGTGGCCTTGCCGGATTTCTGGAGGTCGGTGACCGCCATATCAAGGGCGAGCTTGCCGCCTGCTCCGGCAATGCGGATATTCTGCACCTTTTCGGGCGTCTTGTAGTTTTCCGCCAGCTTGAGGGCGCGTTGCTTCGCGTCATACAAAAGCCGGTCGCGGTTCATGGTGATACCGTCGGTTTCCCGGAAATAACCGATCTCGACCGCCTCGTGCGCGGATTTGGCGACCTTGGCCGTGCCGATGGCCTCGAACGCCTTGCGGGATGCGCCCATCGGCGTGGTGTCGGGCGAGAACCAGACGTTTGTCTTGCCGATTTTTCCCATGTCTTCGCTGAATTTGCTGCGCTCGCGTTCCTGATGACGCAGGATCATTTCCTTGCACCCGCCCCAGCCGGGGATGAGGCCGACGCCGACCTCGACGAGGCCGCAATAGGTTTCGGCGTGGGCCTGCACCGCATCCGAGGCGAGCAAAATCTCGCAGCCGCCGCCCAAGGCCATGCCGCTCGGCGCACTCACCACCGGGAAAGGGGCGTATTTCAGGTTCATGAAGACTTTCTGCCCCTGCGCCACGAAGCTTTCGACCTGCGGCCACATGGCGATGTTGATCATGAAGATCGCGAGGCCCAGATTGGCCCCGGCGGAGAAATGCGAGCCCTCGTTATAAATCACCAGCGCTTTATACTTCCCGTTCGATTTTTCGATGGTCGTCCGGGCCTGTTCGAGCAGGGCGAAGAGTTCCTCGTCGAAGGTGTTCATTTTCGTCTGGTGCTCGAAACACAGAACGCCGCCTCCGATGTCCCACACCTTGGCGGAGCCGTTTTTGAGGACAGGTTCGCTTGAGAGTTTGAGATCGCTCAGCAGCAGCACGCCCTCGGGCCGTTTCACGTCGTGATATTTGCCGTCCGTGCCGAAAAACTGGCGCTTGCCGTTTTCGATGCGGTAGAAGGTGCCCTCGCCAACCTTTTTGAGTATTTCGGGTACGTCGATATTTTCGATCTTGAGCTTGGCCGCGAACCATTTGGGGCCGAGCGCGTCGATCATCTCGAACGGGCCGTTCTTCCAGTTGTAGCCGAGCTTCATGGCCTCGTCGATGTCGAAGACCGTATCGGCGATTTCGCCGACGAGGGAGGCCGCGTAATGCAAGGTCTGTTTCAGCACTTCCCACGCATATTTGCCGCCCGCATCTTCGGTTTCCACGACGGCGCGCAGGCCCTTTTTACCCGCGTCGGCGCTTTCGGGCTTTTCCTTGGAGGCGGGTTTATACTGGCTTTCCGCGAAGCTGTCGGGGCTGAGGGCCAGCGCCTGTTTGGCTTTATCCTTGGAGTTCGGATCAAGGCGGTAGAAGCCGCCCTTCCCTTTGCGGCCCGTATAGCCCGCCGCGATCATCTGGTGCACGAAGGGGTAATCGACGTGCAGCTTGCGGTAGGCATCGCCCTGCGGCAGGTTGGTCAGCAGCGAGTCCGCCAGCTTGGGCATCAGGTCGATCCCCACAAGGTCGATCAGGCCAAAGACCCCCGTCTTGGGAATGCCCACGGGCTTGCTCATGACGGCATCGGCGAGTTCGATGGAGATTTTTTGCTTGATCGCTTCGTTGATCCCGGCGGTCAGCCAGAATACGCCCAAACGGTTGGCGATGAAGCCCGGCGTGTCGTGGCACAGGACCACGCCCTTGCCCAGCTCGATGTCGCAGAAATTGCGCACGGTTTCGATGGCGTCCAACCGCGTTTCCTTGCTCACGATCAGCTCCAGCAGGCGCATGTAGCGCGGCGGGTTGAAAAAGTGCGTGATCATGAAATCTTTTTTGAACTGGTCGCTCTGCCCCTCCGCCAGCTTGTGCAGCGGGATGGTCGAGGTGTTGGAGGAGACGATCGAGCCTTTCTTGCGGTGGTGGTCCAGCTTGGCATAGGTCTTGTGCTTGATCTCAAGATTTTCGACGACGACCTCGATGATCCAGTCCACATCGGCCAGAAGGTTCAGGTGGTCCTCCAGATTGCCGCAGGTGATGCGCTTGGCGTTTCCGGGCAGCATGAAGGGCGCGGGGTCGGCTTTCAGCATCTTTTCGACCGCGCCTTCGGCGAAGGCGTTGCGATTTCCGCCGAACTTGGCGAGGTCGGGCGGAACGATATCCAGCAACACGACGGGGTAGCCCGCGTTAGCGGCCTGCGCGGCGATGCCGCTGCCCATCACTCCGGCGCCGATGACGGCGATTTTATTGATTTTCATTTTTTTCTCCCTAGCTGAAGCGACTGTTCCATATTTCTTCAAATTGGCATTTTTCTTCAAACCATTTTTGAGTTTGAGGACAAATCGCATAAAGAAGTAGTTGTATATTTCTATAGTCCTGAATAAGCGTTTGCTCGTATTTAATTATCGGCTCCATATGCGCGATTTTGTTCCGGAGCTTGAGCGCGGATGCAAGTCTGCTGTGTATATCTGCCCGGCTTGGCTTTTGCCCTAAATACGGGAAGCATTTGTATAAAGCCTTACTCCACAAATTTTTTTCGTAGGGCCGAGTACATAAATGCACCCAGAAGCCAAAGTTCAGATGCGCGATCAGATCATCAACTGTGTAGTTGTTATGCTTGGTTTTTGTTATGCGGTCGATGGCCTCGTTTACTTGATGCTGATGTTTTGGATACAGGGTTTTCAACTCAAACCAATCGGCTTTTTTCATATGTTTCGATATTGCTTCGTTAAAGGTATTCCGCGTTGCAACCTCCAGACCTGTGAGCATAACATACAGCTCTTTCGAGTATTGAATGTTCAGATTGTAGAGGGCGTCAAACGACCTGCCCTCCGGGTCGACCTCGGAGAGTTTCTTGTATGTTTCCACACGTTTAGAAGATAATGTTTTCTCAAGAAAATGAGTCACTTGGGCACCTTTTCCACAAAAAAATCATCCGCATATATATATGAAAAATTGACAAAGATTGCTTTTTCGAGTCCGCGCGTGTAGAATCGTTTCTGAAGTTCCCTGGGATCTCCGCTGCCAGCCTGGTACTGGTATGAGCCCAGGGCATTTTTTTCTGCGCTTGATGAATCTTCATTTTGATGCACTCGCAATCCCTAAGCATAAAACTGAAACTCGTGCGGGAATTTGCTGTCCTTCAGCAGGGCGCGGAGATCGCCGAAGGCCTCTTCGTTTCCGGCGTAGATTCCGTTCAACATATCCAGAACCATGTAATCGGAATAATCGCCGCGCGGCGGGTGGGTGTCTGTGTGGGCGCAGCATAATTCGATCAAGGCGGGGCCGTTTTTGCGGTCGATGAAGATCCATTCCTCAAGGTCGAAATCGCCGTAGTGTTTTTTGACGATCTCCCCGGCGGTGCAGGCGAACACGGTAAAGCGCTCGGGTTCGAGCACGACCTCGACGGTGCGCGAGAAATACCCGCCCTCCCCCTCGCTTTCGTGGGTGTAGAGGACGATCTTTTCGCGGCCTTGCGAGTCTGTGACGAGGTTCATCCGGCGTTTTCCTTGCGGCTGCGGGCATTATAGCATTTTTCGATCCATAATCTCTTGCAAACCGGCAGGGTCAGGGTGGAGAGCAGGTAGCCCACCGGAGGCACGAGCGCGTGCAGCCACGCGGACTGCACGCCCAGAAGCGTGAGGTAGAGTGCCACGGTCAGATAGGTGCAGGCGGCGATGATGATGCGCCTTGTCCACGAGGTTTCCCACGCCTTGTCGGCCTCCACCTTCGCGTTGCGGGCCTTGATGGCTTCCAGCGTCTCTGCGCTCGTTTCGTCATCCGTCATGCGCGGCTCAATCGGTTTTCAGTTTCATTCCGGCCATATCGGATTCCGACACCGCCTCCGGGTCTGGATTCTTGCCCTTTTCGCGGATGAATTCCAGGAATTTCTGGATTTCGACCGATTTTTTCTCGATTGTGATATTGGCCTGTTTGAAGGGGCCGGCCTCGAAATCGTTAACCTCCTTGAGGGTCATCATCGGGGCGGCGCAGCCCCGCTCGATCTCCTCGATCAGGGCGTGATAGGTCTGAAGCGTGCCGACCTCGGCCCCGATTTTCTCACGCTGGCGCTGAAGCGCGTCCAGCCGCATGCGAATTTCGGGGATGCGGTATTTCTCCAGAAAGTCTACGGTTATGCTGATTTGCTTTTGGCTGTGCTCCAGAGCCTTGCGCAGCTCGTCTTTTTTCAGAAATATGTCCTCGCCCGAGCTTCTGAGATCAGCCTTAAATTTTTCGGCCAGCGCGATCAGAATATCCGTGACCTCCAGTATGAATTTCCAGCGGCCGCGTTTGAATTTCTTTTTCCGCATAAAAAGGCGCCCGGTTTCCTGCTGCGCGGTTTCGGCCAGCAATTTGTGCGCCTGCGGGAATTTCATCTTGCGGAACAGCTTCGTGAAGTCGTTCAGGACAGGCTTGGCCTTTTCCGGGGTCATTAATTCACTCACGGAGAGTTCGACATAGTTTAGCACAGCCTCGATCATGCCCACGATGGACTCCATTTTCTGCATCCGGGCGATTTCGGCGTTCAGGACGCCCCGGCGCTTGATCGCCACCGCGACCTGAATCGGAAGATCGCTGGAAAGGGCCGTCGCGGGTATTTTGAGCGCCGCCTTGGGGTCGCCGCCGAGGGCTGTTATTTCCTGGCGGATGGACTCTATGGTGAGGTTCATATTCCGCTCGCAGAGCAGAAGCTCCAGAAGCGCCTTGTAGACGCCGCGCAGGATCGAGGTGGCCTTGGATTTGATGGTTCCCGCATCGGTGTGTTCTTTTTTGGACGCAGGGATCGCTGCCTGTAAGCGGGCCAGATCCTCGCGGCGATAGTCGCGGTAGGCATCGCAGAGGTCCTTGAGGGCTTGGCGCGCCTCCTCGTCATTCAGGCCGTCCGCATGCGTTTTCGTGAGGGTATCGGCGCGTTTGAGAAACCCGGAGACAAGCGCCGCATGGTTTTGATCACCCGGTTTGCCGATCAGGCGCGCCAGAACCGCGGCCTTACTCTCTTCCTTATTCATACGCTCCTGCACTCCTTGCGGGAGACTCCTAAAACTTTAAAAAATTCAAAAAATATGCCGAAAATATAAATCGTTTTTAGATGGCTTCGAGAATGGTCGCCACGCCCTGTCCGCCGCCGATGCACATGGTGGCCAGCGCGTATTTCTTCTTTTCCCGGTGCAGCAGGCTTGCAGCCTTGCCGGTGATCCGCGCGCCGGACGCGCCGAGCGGGTGGCCGAGCGCGATTGCGCCGCCGTCGATGTTGATTTTTGCCAGATCCAAGCCCAGCTCCTTTATGACCGCCAGAGATTGTGCGGCGAAGGCCTCGTTCAGTTCGATAATGTCGATATCGGCCAGCGTCAGGTCGGCGCGGGCCAGCGCCTTCTTTACGGCAGGGACCGGGCCTATGCCCATGATTTCCGCCGCGCAGCCCGCCACAGAGACCGATCTGATGCGGGCGAGCTTGGTGAGCTTGTTGGCGTCGGCGTAGGCTTCGGAGGTCACCAGAACGGCGGCGCACCCGTCGGTGAGCGGGGAAGAAGTTCCCGCCGTGACCGTGCCGTCGCTGAGGAAGGCGGGTTTAAGGCCCGCCAGCCCCTCGACCGTGCTGTCGGGGCGGATGGTGCCATCGACCTTCACATCGCCGATCGGCACGATTTCGCTGTCGAATTTCCCGCCTGCGGCGGCTTTGGCGGCCTTTTTATGGGAAGCGGCGGCGAATTCGTCCTGATCGGCTCTTGAGATCGTGTATTTCTTGGCGAGGTTCTCCGCCGTTTCGCCCATCGAGATATAGGCCTGCGGGTATTTCGCGAAGAGGGCCGGGTTGGGCATGGGGTTGAAGCCGCCCATCGGGATGCGGCTCATGCTCTCGACACCCGCGCAGACAAAGGCTTCGCCCGCGCCCATGGCGATCATCCCGGCGGCGATATGGATAGAGGTCATGGAGGAACCGCAGAAACGGTTCACCGTCGCGCCCCCGGCGGTAATCGGCAGGCCCGAATGGTTGACCACGAGGCGGGCGATGTTGAAGCCCTGCTCGGCCTCGGGGAAAGCGCAGCCCATAATGAGGTCCTCGATATCGTCCGGCTTGACGCCAGAGGCTGCGACCAGGGCCTTGACCACCTCGGCGGCCATGTCGTCGGGACGGACCTTGGCCAGAGCGCCTTTATTGGCGAAATGCATCGGCGAGCGCTTGAAGGCGCATATGACGGCGGACGGATCGGATTTGGCAGCTGACATCAGGTTAGTCCTTAATTGAATTTATTACTCATGCGGTTTTCCGTGGCGGCGGGCGGAGCGCTCAAAACGGCCTCAGCCAACGCTCCGTTGTTCAGTTTACAATGAAGATTGCCCCCGGTCCATGCGTAATCCTTTTCTATCCCGGAGACGGCGAACGTCTGTGGTTTGATTTTGAAATTGACAGTCCGGGAAAAATGAGGCAGTCAGACACAGGAGAAAATATAAGCGTATCAAGGGACAAGGAGTATTCCGGTGGCTGCGGCTAAAAAAACAGTTGGGTTCAAGAGAATTTGCATGAGTTGCGGGACGCGCTTTTACGATTTTGGCAAGCGTCCGATCGTCTGCCCGACCTGCTCGACCGAGTACAGCGGAGAGTACAAGGTGCGCGGGGGCCGCAAGGGCCGCGTAGCGGTTGATCCCAAGCGCGAGGAAGAAGAGGTTAAAGTCGCGCAGGTCGAGGCCACTGAGGATGACGGGCTGGAAGAAGAGGAAGAGCTGGAGGTCGTGAGCCTTGAGGATGTCGAGGAAGACGATGCCGACGATACCGAGGAAGAGGCTGCGGAAATCGTCGAAGAAGAAGCGCTCGAAGGTCTGCCCGAGTTTGACGAGGACCTCGACGAAGAACTTGAAGAGGACGAGGAAGACGTCCTTGAAGAGGACGATACCTGAGCCGGGGTCAGGATCGTGTATACGGCCCGCGTTCATCTTCCTGCCGAACTGACCGACGATCAGGCGCAATGCTTGGGTGAGAGCATGGCCGATCTGTGCCTTGCCTCCACGGTTTTTCGGCAAAAGGACAGAAGTCTGATCCTGCAATGGATTTTTGAAGATGAGCCGGGCGGCGATCTGATCACGGCGCGTCTTTCGCTTCAGGCCGCTGCGTACGGCATCCCCGATGCCTCCATCGCTGCCGCGCCCGCGATCGAGAAAACGCCGGATGAAAACTGGCTCCAGAAATGCTACCGCGAGTTTCCCCCCTTCTCCATCGGGCCGTTCTATATCTACGGCAGCCATCACGAGGGCAAGACGGAGGCCGAGGTGCCCGACGGGCAGATCGGGCTTCTGATCGACGCGACCACGGCGTTCGGCTCGGGCGAGCATGAAACCACGAAGGGCTGCATGCAGGCGTTGCTCGATCTCAAGGGCAAGGGCGTGTGTCCGTGGAATATCCTTGATATGGGCACAGGGTCGGGGATTCTGGCGCTCGCGGCGTGGAAGCTCTGGAAGGCCCCCGTTCTGGCGGTCGATAACGACGACGAGGCCGTGCGCGTCACGGAGCGCCATGCGGAGATGAACGGCGTTACGGTCGGCAAGGGGTGCCTGCTGGCGGCGTGCGGGGACGGGTTCAAGACTCCCGAGGTCAATGTCCACAAGCCTTATGAGCTGATTATCATGAATATCCTCGCCGGACCGGTGATCGAGATGGCGCCGGAGACGGTCGCGGTTCTGGACGAGAACGGGTATGTCATTCTGTCGGGGATGCTGCGCGAGCAGGCGGACCTCGTGACGGCGGCTTACGAAGGGCTGGGGCTTACGCTCACCGGGCGGTACGATCTTGGCGAGTGGACCGCGCTGGCGCTGCAAAAACGCCGTTAATTTTTTTGTTCTTCTTTCAAAACAGCCTCGACCAGCTTGTCCGCGATCACCGCGCGGCCTTTGTCGTTGAAATGGCAAAGATCGTGGCGGTAGGAATCGTCCAGCGTGTCGGAGTTGAAATAGATGCGCGTATCGGTGCGGGCGGCGGCGAATTCTGCTTGCGCCTCGATGATGTAGGGCTGCGGTGGGTTATAGAAGGTGCACCCTGACTGGCTGTGGATCAGGAAAATCTGATTGCCCGGAATTTCTTCCTGCACATGGTCGAAGATGGTTTTGAGCCGTTCGATATAGGTGTCCTTGGGCGTTTTATCCATCGCGTCGCGCTGGCCTTGATCATAAATCACGTATTCGATCGTGCCGCCCGCTTGCGTATAATTTTTCGCCTCTCTCATAGCGCGGGCCAGCAGGCCGTATTCGGTTTCACCGGGCAGCCATTGCGCGGCTGAGGTGCCGTTGAAGGCGTAGCTCATGATCACGATCGGTTTGTTCACATGCGGATGGAGCTTCTGCGCGAAGACGGGCCAGAGGGAGCCGAGGAAGTCGGTGGGGCCGAGAATCGGGTCGGCGAGCAGGTAGCATCTGCCGTTGAAATAATTGAGAAGCTGCGCGTTGCCGTCTGAGGGCGTTGGCGGCTTCATGCTGTTGGCGGCGTGGCTCTGGCCGATCACGAAGACGGTCAGCGCGTCAGCGGGGCAGGGTTTTTCGACCTTGCCGGACGTGTCGGTCATGAAGAAATGGTCGATGCCGGGCGGGGGCTGTTGCGCCTTGCCATATTTGATATAGGCCGCCCAGCCGAAGCCGAGCGCGGCGAGGGCGAGGATGGCTAAGATTGCGGGTTTGTTGGGTGCGGGGGTCATTGCTGCATATTTTTTCTTATAATCTCCGATCGTAGTTTATTATAATTTTAAAGTCCGGGAATGGTCGAGATGAAAAAAGAAGACAGGTTAACGTACGCAGTTATATGGACCTTCTACGGGATCGGTGGGTTCTGGCTGGCTTCTGTCATACTTCTGGGATGTTTTCTGAATTTTATCGTCGATTTGATTCCTGAGTGCGGTTGGGCGCACGGTTCAATAATTTCTTTAGATTGCGGGCAAACTTTTACGGGAAAAGCGCTATCTTTCTATTTTATGAAGTTTACTCCTTTTGCTGCGTATCTTTTATTCATAGTCGGCTTTTATTATTTGCGTGCTCCTTTTCTTAGTTTTCCCGCTCAATTTTATCCTGCGATTTTTAGTGCGCCGCTTTCCCTTTTTTTTCTTGCGCTGATTATTCCGGTTTATATCATTCCGTTTGTTATCGCGTATAAACTCTTCAAACGGCTTTTGTGGCGCAGGGGAAATTATACTCCTCAGCAGCGCCGAACCGCCGCCGTCTGTTTATCCCTGATCCTGCTTCCAACTTATTGCGTTGGGATATTGAAGCTTACCATTGAACCCCCGCGCTTTATCAACCGCACCATCACGGTCGATCTTTGGCATGCGGACCTTAAAATCGAGCGGCGGCACCTTGAGAAATGGTCGCTTGTTTCCTATCCGAAGCCGGATAAAGAACCTTCTGCGTTCGAGATGTCTTACAATAGAGGGTATAAGATTTTTCCTTTTGCGCGGCTTGAGGTTCCCTATAGGGAACTGGACCCGACTTTCGACGATGACGAAAAAGTGTTCATCAAAATTGAGCCGCATTACGAGGTGAGGACTGAGGCTGAGCTCGCAGAAAAGCGTCAAAAGTATTTTGATTCTGAATCACCTTTTTGGAACTCTATCCAGCACCCTGTATTCAAATCCGCCGGCAGGTATATGGAGTTTGACGTTTTTGAATTTGCCGGGCAACGAAGCGGCCAGCCGGATTTTTATATTCACAAAAACGCGGAGGGCAAAATCGAAAACCTGCTGGAATGTACGCCGGATACGCATTGCGTTACGCCGTTCGGGCGGAGCTGGACTCAAAAACCTTGCGCCGATGAAGATGCGTGTAAAAGCTGCCAACGCATTTGCACGGACAAATCGCTGGGCACGGGGATGCTGAATATCGAATATAGGTTCGACAAGAAATACCTCGGCTCCTATTCCCTTATGCATCAGAAGGTTCTCGATTTCGTGGCGGCGCATACGCAGGCTAAACCCTAAGCTCGCCTGTGTCATCCCGTTGGCGCGTCCGCAAAGCGGGCGCTCGCACGAACGGGATCCATTAACGCGAGCCGCTTTGCGGCTCACTTATGGATTCCGGCCGTTTAAGTTTTTCTTGCGAAAAACCGCCGGAATGACGAGACGGGCCCTACTCCACCGTCACGGATTTCGCGAGGTTGCGCGGCTGGTCTACATCCGTGCCCTTCATGACGGCCACGTGGTAGGCCAGAAGCTGGACGGGGATCGCGTAGAGGATGGGGGCCACGAAGGGGTGCACCGCGCCCATCGCGACGCTCCAGGTCGCCAGATGCTCCAGCTCGGCCGCGCCCTTTTCGTCGGAGATCAGGAACACCTTGCCGCCGCGCGCCACGGTTTCCTGAATATTGCTGGCGTTTTTCTCAAACAAGGGGTCGTTGCCCGGCGCGACCACGACCACGGGCACGGTGTCGTCGATCAGGGCGATGGGGCCGTGCTTCATTTCCCCGGCGGCGTAGCCCTCCGCGTGGATATAGGAGATTTCCTTGAGTTTGAGCGCCCCCTCCAGCGCGATGGGGTACAAGCTGCCGCGCCCCAGATAGAGCACGTCGCGGGCCTCGGCCACGTCCTTGGCGATGTTTTTGATCTGCGCGTCGTGGGTTAAGATCTGCGCGGCCAGCGTGGGGACATGGCGCAGCGCGGTTGCAAATTCCGCGCCTTGGGCCTCGCTGATCGCGCCGGTTTTCAATGCGGCGGCGAGCGCCATGCAGGCCAGAGTCGAAAGCTGGGTCGTGAAGGCCTTGGTCGAGGCGACGCCGATCTCCGGCCCCGCGAGGGTGTGCAGCACATGGTGAGATTCGCGCTCGATCGTGCTTTCGATGGTGTTCACGATGGAGATAATTTTTTGGTTCTGACGCTTGCAGTAGCGCAGGGCTTCGAGCGTGTCGAGCGTTTCGCCGGATTGCGAGACGAAAATGGCCGCGCCGCCGCCGGGCATGGGCGCCTCGCGGTAGCGGAATTCGCTGGCCACGTCGATCTCGCAAGGGATACGCGCGACCTGCTCGAACCAGTATTTCGCCACGGCGCAGGCATAATAGGCGGTGCCGCAGGCGATCAGCGTGAGGCGCGGGGCGGTTGCGAGGATATTCAAAACCTCCGGCGGGATCGTGATGTGGCCCGTGGCGGGGTTGACGTAGGAGTTCAGCGTGTCGGCGATCACGGCGGGCTGCTCATAGATTTCCTTAAGCATGAAATGCTTGTATTCGCCCTTGCCCGCCGTCGCGCCGGATTGCGCGGTGATGCGGATGGGGCGCTCGACCGCGCCGCCGCCCTTCGTGTAGATTTTCGCGCCCGCGCGCGAAACGGTCACGCGGTCGCCGTCTTCCAGAAAACAGATTTTCTTGGTGAGCGGGGCCAGCGCGTAGGAATCGGAGGCCAGATACATCTCCCCCTCCCCGTAGCCGACCGCGAGCGGGGTGCCCTGCCGGACGCCGATCATCAAATCATGTTCGCCCGCGAAGATCATCACGATGGCGTAGGCGCCCTGCAACCGATCGAAGGCGGCGTTGGCGGCCTGTTCGGGGGTCATGCCTTCGGTCAGGTAACGGGTGACGAGGTGGACGATCACTTCCGTATCCGTCTCCGAGGTGAAGCGGGCCTGCATTTCCTGCAACTCGCGTTTCAGCTCCGCGTAATTCTCGATGATGCCGTTATGGACCACGGCCACGCGGTCGGTGGCGTGGGGGTGGGCGTTGTTCTCGTTCGCCGCGCCGTGGGTGGCCCAGCGCGTGTGGCCGATGCCCACCGTGCCCTGTAGGGGCTGCGCGGTCAGTTTCGTCTCCAGGCGTTCGAGCTTGCCTTCGGCGCGGCAGCGCTGGATATGGCCGTTGGCGAGCGTGGCGATCCCGGCGGAATCGTAGCCGCGATATTCAAGGCGTTTGAGGCCCTCCACCAGAAGTGGGACGACCTTTTGCTCACCGATAATGCCGACGATACCGCACATGGGGACTCCTTAAGATTCTCTCGTTTTTACTATAGCGGGCGGGGGTCGGAGGGCAAATCACGAAGTTTTGCGGATTGTTGCAGGGGGGTTATTGGGGCGAAACGATGGGTTCGAAGAAGGTAGAAGAGTCTGGAAAAGGGCATTCTTCTAAAGTTAGAGTCTTGCCATCTTCTGTTTCCACAATGGGTTTAAGAAATTTATCTTTAAAAGAAATATCATCTAT
>JAANMX010000431.1_pt1 | contig 55917 bp, 54 predicted proteins | sample 7279681 | NCBI WGS metagenome assembly JAANMX01 (sample SAMN14094542, study PRJNA606508) | bioreactor metagenome | isolation source: A lab-scale SPAN reactor treating ammonium-rich wastewater day 351 | place: Ireland: Galway | collected 2018-01-01
GGCCTTCAGGCCGACGCCGTTTCCGCGCATCGGCACGGATTCCGTCGGGCTGAAGCCCGACCCACAGCCTCATCCCGTGGGTCGGCCTTCAGGCCGACGGGGTCAGCGCCTGCGCGATCAGGCGAGCTTGCCGTCGACGAGGTGGAGCGTGCGGTCGGCCCGCGCGGCGAGGTCGGGATCGTGCGTCACGATGACGAGCGCGGTGCCCGCGGCGCGGTTGAGTTCGACCATCAGGTCGAACACCGACTCGGCGGTGCGCCGGTCGAGGTTGCCGGTGGGTTCGTCGCCCAGCACGCAGCGCGGATTCGTGACGAGCGCGCGGGCGAGCGCGACGCGCTGGCGTTCGCCGCCCGAGAGTTCGCCCGGCACGTGGTCGAGGCGGTGGCCGAGGCCGACGCGCTCCAGCATCGCGCGCGCCTGACGACGCGCTTCCGCCGCCGGCGTCCGCCGGATCGCGAGCGGCATCGCGACGTTCTCGACTGCCGTGAACTCCGGCAGCAGGTGGTGGAACTGGTAGATGAAGCCCAGCGCGCGGTTGCGCACGCGGCCGCGCTCGGCCTCGGAGAGTCCGCCGAACGCGCGGCCCTCCACCGTGACTTCGCCCGCGGAGGGCAGGTCGAGGCCGCCGAGGAGGTGCAGGAGCGTGCTCTTGCCCGAACCCGACGCGCCGACGATCGCGATGCGCTCCCCCGGCGCGACGGCGAGGTCGACGCCGGTCAGCACCGCGACGTCCTGCGGGCCGCCGGTGTAGGTCTTCGCGAGCCCGCGGCAGGCGAGCACCGGCTCATTCATAGCGGAGTGCCGCCGCCGGGTTCACGCGCGCGGCGCGCCAGCTCGGGTAGAGCGTCGCCACGAGCGCCAGCACGAGCGCGATCGCCGCGATCGTGACCACGTCGCCGCGCTGCAGGTCGGACGGCAGGTCGCTGATGTAGTAGATGCTCCGGTCGAGGAAGGCGACGCCGAACGTGCGCTCGATCCAGGGGACGACCGTCTCGACGTTGAGCGCGAGCAGCACGCCGCCCGCGACCCCGATCAGCGTGCCGATGACGCCGATCAGCGCGCCCTGGATCACGAAGATCGTCAGGATCGACGCGGGCGACGCGCCGAGCGTGCGCAGGATCGCGATGTCGGCCTGCTTGTCGGTGACGAGCATCACCTGCGCCGACACGATGTTGAACGCCGCGACCGCGACGATCAGCGTCAGGATGATGAACATCACGCGCTTCTCGATCGCGACCGCGCGGAAGAAGTTCGCGTGGCTCTGCGTCCAGTCGCGCAACTCGGCGTCGAAGGTCATCGTGCGCGCGAGCGAGCGCGCCACCGCGGGCGCCTGGAACAGGTCGGCGAGCTTCAGCCGGACGCCGGTCACGCCGTCGACCCGGTAGAGTTTCTGCGCGTCCGCGAGATCGATCAGCGCGAGGCCGCTGTCGAACTCGTACATGCCGACCTCGAAGACGCCGACGACCTTGAAGCTCTTGACCCGCGGCAACGTGCCGGCAGGCGTCACCGTGCCCTGCGGCGTGATCGCGACGACGGTGTCGCCGACGGTCACCCCGAGCGCGCGCGCGATCTCCGCGCCGAGCACGATGCCGAATCCGCCGGGCTTCAGGTCCGCGAGCGACCCGAGCCGCATCGAGCGGCCGATGTCGGCGACCGTGTCCTCGCGCGCGGGATCGATGCCGCGCACGATCACGCCCCGGTTCACGTCGCCGGCCGAGAGCATCGCCTGCCCGGCCACGTAGGGCGCGGCGGCCAGGACGCGCGGATCGGCGAGCGCGGCCTTCGCGACTGCGTCCCAGTTGGCGAGCGACGGCAGGCCGCGCACCTCGATGTGCGACGCGACCGACAGGATGCGGCTGCGCAACTCCTGCTGGAAGCCGTTCATCACCGAGAGCACGACGATGAGCGCGGCGACGCCGAGCGCGATCCCGGCCATCGAGATCAGCGCGATGAACGAGATGAACGCGTTGCGGCCGGAGCCCTTGCGGGTGCGCGTGTAGCGCAGGCCGACGGCGAGTTCGTAGGGAGACACGGGGAGATTCGTCCGTCTGGCCGACGCGGCGCGCGATTATCGCATGCTAGACTCGAAGACGCGTCGCGGGTTCCCTCGCGATCGCTCGCGGCACCCGCCGATGCGCTTCACCTTCGTCGTCCCCGGACTCGCTTCGCTCGACCGCGCCGCGCTCGCGTCGTCGCGTTCGCTCGCGCGCATCGCGTCGTGGGCGAGCGTGCGATCGGAATCGCGCGGATGGCGGGCCGCGCTGCTCTCGGCGCTCGGCGCGCCGCACACCGACACCGCGCACGACCTCCCGGCCGCGCCGCTCGCCGCGCTCGGCGCCGGCGCGGACCCGCACGGCGGCTTCGCGCTCGCGGCCGACCCGGTCGCGCTCGTCGCCGGCCGCGAGGACGTCGCGATCGCCGGGCGCGTCGACGACCTCGGCGCCGCGGACGCGCGCGCGCTCGTCGCGGCGCTCGACGCGCACTTCGCCGACGACGGACTCGCGTTCGAGGCCCCGCGCCCCGACGCCTGGTTCGCGTTCGCGCGCCGGCGGCCGGACCTCCGCACGACGCCGCTCGACGCGGCACTGGGGAGTGCGATGTCCGGGCTCCTGCCGAAGGGCGGCGACGCGCGGACGTGGCTGCGCTGGGCGACCGAGATCCAGATGCTGCTCGCCGCGCACCCGGTCAACGCCGAGCGCGAACGCCGCGGTCTCGCGCCGATGAACGGCCTGTGGTTCTGGGGCGGCGGAACGCTCGCGGACGTGGGGCTCGTCGCGCCGTTCCGCGCGCACGCACCCGACGGCGCCGAAGGCGACTTCCTGCGCGGACTCGCGCGTCACGCGGGCGGCGAATCGCTCGCGCTGCCGTCGTCGTTCGAGGCCGCGATCGAAGCCGTGCCGGCCGCGCGGCCGGCAACGCACGTCGCCGCGATGCTGCCGCCGGTGGCGGACGCGCACGCGCTCGCGGCCCTCGACCGCGCGTGGCTCGAGCCGGCCACGCGCTGGCTCGAACGCGGACGGATCGCATCGCTCGCGCTCGTCGCCGACGAGGGCTCCGGCGCGGCGGCGACGACCTGGACCGCGCGCCGGCCGTCGATGCCCGCGCGGCTCCGCGCGAGCGTCGCTCCGCGCCGCTTCGCGCCCGCTCGGCGATGATGCCGGCGATCGTCCGCCGCCCGGTGCCCGCGGCGGCGGCCTCGCTCGCCGCGGCCGGCGTCGATCCGGTGCTCGCGCGGCTCTACGCGTCGCGCGGCGTGGGCGATGTCGCCGACCTCGACACTTCGCTCGCCGGACTGCCGCCGCCCGCATCGATGAAGGGCCTCGATGCGGCCGCCGACCGGCTCGCGCACGCGATCGCGTCGCGCGAGCGGATCCTGATCGTGGCGGACTACGACGCCGACGGCGCCACCGCCTGCGCGATCGGCATGCGCGCGCTCGCGGGCATGGGCGCCGACGTGCGCTTCCTCGTGCCGAACCGCTTCGAGCATGGCTACGGACTCACGCCGGAGATCGTCGCGCTCGCGGCAGCACAGTCGCCGAAGCTTCTCGTCACCGTCGACAACGGCATCGCGAGCGTCGAGGGCGTGGCGGCCGCGGCCGCGCGCGGCATCGACGTGCTCGTGACCGACCACCATCTGCCCGGCGAGCGGCTGCCCGAGCCCGCGCTGATCGTGAACCCGAACCAGCCGGGCTGCGCCTTTCCGTCGAAGCACCTCGCCGGCGTGGGCGTCATGTTCTACGTGCTCGCGGCGACGCGCGCGCTGCTGCGCTCGCGCGGCCGCGACGAGGCGTCGCTGCCCAAGCTCGCCGACCTGCTCGACCTCGTCGCCCTCGGCACCGTGGCAGACGTCGTGCGGCTCGACCGCACCAATCGCATCCTCGTCGATCAGGGCCTGCGCCGCATCCGCGCCGGACGCGCGCATCCCGGCGTCGCCGCGCTGTTCGCGGTCGCGTCGCGCGACGCCGCCCGCGCGAGGGCCACCGACCTGGGCTTCGTCGCCGGTCCGCGCGTCAACGCCGCCGGCCGCCTCGCGGACATGGCGATCGGCATCCGCTGCCTCGTCACCGACGACGCGCGCGAAGCGCAGGCGCTCGCGGCCGAACTCGACCGGATGAACCGCGAGCGCCGCGCGATCGAAGCGACGATCGAGGAGGAGGCGCTCGCCGATCTCGAGGAGTTCGCGGCGGAGTCGGCCGGGCGCGCCTCGGCGTGCGTGCATCGGGCGAACTGGCACCCGGGCGTGGTCGGCATCGTCGCGTCGCGCCTCAAGGATCGCGCGCACCGTCCGGTCATCGTCTTCGCCCCGGGGAACGACGGCGAGCTTCGCGGGTCGGGACGATCGATCGCCGGATTCCACCTGCGCGACGCGCTCGACCTCGTGTCCAAGCGCGCACCCGGATTGATCCTGCGCTTCGGCGGCCACGCGTTCGCGGCCGGGCTCTCGCTTCGCGCATCGGACTTCGATCGGTTCGCCGACGCGTTCGAAGGTGTCGCGCGCGAACGGCTGTCGCCCGACGACCTGCTGCAACGCTGCGAGACCGACGGTGAGCCCGCGCCGGGCGAACTGTCGGTCGATCTGGCGGGGCGCCTGTCCGAAGCGGTGTGGGGACAGGGCTTCCCCCCGCCCCGGTTCGATGCCGGCTTCCGGGTCGCCGGCCAGCGTGTCGTGGGCGCGCGGCACACCCGGCTCGTCCTCGACCGGGACGGTGAGCGCTTCGACGCGATCGTCTTCCGCCACGCGGACCCGCTGCCCGGTTCGATCCGCGCGGTCTTCCGGCCCGAGGTCAACCGCTGGCAGGGCGCCGAATCGCTCGAACTCGTGGTCGAGCACTGGGCGCCGGAACCCTGACGGGACGCAGGCAGGCTCCGGTTCAACCCCCGGTGGGCACCTCTCCAGGATCCAGCCTTCGCCGGCCGCCCGGGATGCGCTACACCGCAGCAGGCGTGTGGCGCCGCAGCCGGGCGAAGCGCTCACTTACCCACGGCGCTTTTCGGAGGAATTCGCATAACCTGTTGTTATCACGACGATAAACCAGCATTGGACCGACAGGGATATCATGCGATCGAGACTTGTGCGACGCATCATTTGCGGGTAGATTAGGCCAGTTTGGCCGCGGCCATGCTGCGCTGCGGCCCCAGGCTCCCGGAGGGCACGCATGCGTCTCAAGGACAAGGTCGCGATCATCACCGGCGCCGGCCAGGGCATCGGCCAGGCGACCGCGATGAAGTTCGCGCGGGAAGGCGCCAGGGTCGCGCTCTGCGACATCAATCGTTCGGCGGTCGACGCGACCGTCGAAACCATCGTCGCCAACGGCGGTCAGGCGCTCGGCTTCGTCGTCGACGTGACCGACAAGTCGTCGATCGCCCGGATGGTCGAGGGCGTGATGGGCGCGTGGGGGCGCATCGACACGCTGGTCAACAACGCGGGCATCGTGCAGGACGCGCAGTTCCGCAAGATGACCGACGAGCAGTTCGAGCGCGTGATCGACGTGAACCTGAAGGGCGTCTACAACGTCACCAAGGCCGTCGTCGACATCATGCTCGAGCAGAACTCGGGCTGCATCCTCAACGCATCGTCGATCGTCGGCCTCTACGGCAACTTCGGCCAGACCAACTACGCCGCCACCAAGTTCGGCGTGATCGGGATGGTGAAGACCTGGGCGCGCGAACTCGGCCGCAAGGGCATCCGCGCGAACGCGATCTGTCCGGGATTCATCAGCACGCCGATCCTCACCTCGATGCCGGACAAGATCGTCCGGATGATGGAGGAGAAGGTTCCGCTCGGCCGCCTGGGCAAGCCCGAGGAGATCGCCAACACCTACGCGTGGCTCGCCTCCGACGAGGCGTCCTACATCAACGGCGCGGTGATCGAGGTCTCCGGCGGCGTCACCATCTGACGCATCCGCGGTTCGCCGGGCGCCCGGCCGGCGCCCCGGCTTGAATCTTCCGCATCGACCGGCGTAGGATGCCCGGTTCGTGTCCGGGGGAGTTCCACGTCATGCCGTCTGTCCTGCCCGTCACCGCGCTGGCCGTCCTGGCCGCGCTCGCGTCCCCCGTCTCGGCGCAACGGACGATAGGCGGGAATTCCGGCCCGCAGTACAACTACGTGTGTCCGAACGCGGACGGCGGCCCGCCGCTCGACTGCTACTTCGACGCCGTGCGCCACCTCTACACGATGTGCCGCCACGTCAAGTCGATCGAGATCATCGAGTGGGGCTTCGAGAAATCGCAGGAAGGCGTCAACAACGCCAAGACCATCTCGTGCATCGACAAGCAGCGCGGCAACATGCACAAGCCCTACCAGGCGGCGTTGCGCGCCGCGTCGATCTCGAAGCAGGCGACCGACGCCGTCAGGGACCTGCAGACGGTCTGGGTCGCCTCGCTCGAAGATCTCACGTGGCGTCCCGGCGAGACCGGCGACGACTACCTCACCCGGACGGTGACGCCGTACATGGAGTTCGAGGAGCGGATCGCCGGCATCCAGATCATCGTCGACACCGTCAAGGCGCACGTGCGCCCGGCGCCTTCGAAGTCCGCGGCGCCGAAGGCCGCAACGCCGAAGTCCGCCGCGAAGTAGTCTCCAACCGTCGCCAGTCGCACGCTGCCGGCGGGCGCGCGCGCCGGGTCCGCCATGACTGAGCGCGACGCACCGGTGGTGGATGCGGTCGTCGAAGCGGAGATCGCGGCGGCCTTCGCCGCCGACGGTCCGCTCGCCCGGCGCCTGCCCGGCTACCGGGAACGCCCGCAGCAGGTCGCGATGGCGCTCGCGGTCGCACGCGCGATCGGCACACAGGGGCGTCTCGTCGCGGAAGCCGGCACCGGCACCGGCAAGACCTTCAGCTACCTCGTTCCCGCGCTCCTCGCCGGCGGCAAGGTGATCGTCTCGACCGGCACCAAGACGCTGCAGGACCAGCTCCACGAGCGCGACCTGCCGCTCGTCCGCGACGCACTGCGCTCGCCGGTGACGATCGCGCTCCTGAAGGGCCGCGCGAACTACCTGTGCCTGCATCATCTCGAGCGCACCTCGCGCGAAGGACGGCTGCCGTCGCGCGACGACGCGCGCCACCTCGCGACGATCGCGCGCTGGGCGCACGCGACCGAACGCGGCGACCGCGCGGAACTGGGCGACGTGCCGGAGAACGCGACGATCTGGCCGCTCGTGACCTCGACGCGCGACAACTGCCTCGGCTCGAATTGCGCGCACTACCGCGAGTGCCACGTGATGCATGCGCGCAAGGACGCGCTCGACGCGGACGTCGTCGTCGTCAACCACCACCTGTTCTTCGCCGACGTGATGCTGCGCGACGAGGGGCTCGCCCTCCTCCTCCCCGCGTGCAACACGGTGATCCTCGACGAGGCGCACCAGCTCCCCGACACGGCCACGACCTTCTTCGGCGAGCAGACGACTTCGGGCGCGCTCGCCGAACTCGCGCGCGACGCGGAAGTCGCCGCGCGCACGGCGCTCTCCGACATCCCGGGGCTCCCCGACGCCGCGGCCGACCTGGCTCCCGCGCTGCGCCGGCTCCGACTCGCCGGGGGCGAGCTGCCGGGGAAGCAATCGCGCGAGGTCGCGATGGGCCGCGACGGGTTCGCCGAGGCGCTCGACGAGCTGGCCGCCAGCGTCGACCGCGTCGCGACCGAACTCGGACACTTCGCCGAGCGGAGCGAAGACCTCGCGAGCATCGCGTCGCGCGCGCACGACGCGTCGCTCCGCATCGCGCGCTGGCGCGAAGCCGCCGACGCGCCGGACGACGGCGGCGAGCGGTGGATCCGCTGGCTCGACGTCACGCAGAACGGCTTCCAGCTCCACGCCTCGCCGCTGTCGGTCGCGAACCTGTTCCGGCGCCAGCTCGACGCGACCGCGCGGGCGTGGATCTTCACTTCCGCGACGCTCGCCGTGGGCGGCGACTTCACGCACTACACGCGCGAACTGGGGCTCGACGACGCCGCGACCGGCGCGTGGGAGAGTCCGTTCGACTACGGCGAGCAGGCGCTGCTCTACGTGCCGCGCGGCCTGCCCGAGCCGAACAGCGCCGCGCACACCGACGCCGTGATCGACGCGGCGCTCCCGGTGCTCGCCGCCTCGCGCGGCCGCGCGTTCCTGCTGTTCACGACGCTGCGCGCGCTCGCGCAGGCGCGCGAGCGCCTCGCCGGCGAACTCGCGAAGCTCGGCATCGACGGTCCGCTGCTGGTGCAGGGCGAGGGCTCGAAGACCGAACTGCTCGAGCGCTTCCGTCGCGCGGGCAACGCGGTGCTGCTGGGGAGCGCGAGCTTCTGGGAAGGCGTCGACGTCGCCGGCGACGCGCTGTCGGTCGTCGTGATCGACAAGCTGCCGTTCGCCCCGCCCGACGATCCGCTGCTCGCCGCGCGCCTGAAGCAATTGCGCGACGACGGCGGCAATCCGTTCCGCGACTGGCAGCTCCCGCAGGCCGCGATCGCGCTCAAGCAGGGCGCCGGGCGCTTGATCCGCACCGAGACCGACCGCGGCGTGCTCGTGATCGGCGATCCGCGCCTCGTCGACAAGCCCTACGGCAAGACGCTGTGGCGCTCGCTGCCGCCGATGCGCCGCACGCGCGAGATCGAGGAGGTGCAAGCGTTCTTCGGTGTCAGGAGTCAGGAGTCAGTTGACAGTTGACAGTTCCGGCGGCGATTCCGGTGGCGGCGGATCGACCGCCGTTGATCTGCTTCGGTTGATGAAGGAGATTCACCGCGCTCGACGCGCGGCCACCGGAGACTCCGGCGCCGCTGTCAACTGTCAACTGTCAACTGACTACGGACTCCTGCCTACCACCACTGCCACCACGGCTTCGCCGGCTCCGCACCGGCATCCATCCCGGAGTCGACGCCGCTGTAGATGTCGCTGCCCCAGAACTTCCACCACGGTTTGGTCGGGATGCCCGACAGATACGGGCTCTGCGGGTAGGTGCGCGCGAGGATGGCCTTGGTGTCGTCGCGGAGTTGCACCAAGCCGAGCCTGTCGTACGAACGCCACAGGACGTCGAGCGCGTGCTCGTTCGCGGGCGTCCGCGGATAGTTGACGAGCGACTGCTGCGCCCGTCCCGCGGACGCGACGTACGCGCCGCGGTTGTAGTAGTAGCGTGCGACGTGCACTTCGTACATCGACAGCGCGTTGACCAGGTAGACCATCCGCTGACGTGCGTCGTCGGAGTACCGGCCTTCCGGGAACTTCGCGACGAGTTCCCTGAACGCGGCGTAGGAATCCTTCATCGCCTTGGGATCACGCTCGGAGAGGTCGAACTCGTAGACGTAGCCGAACAGGCCCTGGTCCTCGCGGAAGTTGACGATGCCCTTCAGGTAGTACGCGTACTCGACGTTCGGATGGTTCGGATAGGTCCGGATGAAGCGGTCGAGCGCCGAGATCGCCGTCGGGACCTCGTTCGCGCGGAAGCTCGCGTACGCCCCTTCGAGCATCGCCTGCTGAGCGTAGCGTCCGTACGGATAGCGCGCTTCGAGCGACTGAAACAGCTTCACCGCGCGCGTATAATTGCCCTCCATCATCGCGTCGTGCGCGTTGCGGTAGATGCGCTCCGCGGTCCAGCCCGCGGTCTCGTCCTTGTCGGACGGCAGGAGTCCGCAGCCCGTCGCGAGGAGTGCCGCCGCGAGCAGGGTCGCGAGCGTACGAACGAAGGCGGACATCGGTCGGGAATCGCTGCGTTGAAGAGCGACAAGTATAGCCGACCGGTGCCCCCGGACGGCCTCGCGCTGACCGTGCCGCGCTCGTGCGCGGGCCTGCGGCTCGACCGGGCGCTCGCGGAACTCCTGCCCGACCATTCGCGCAGCCGTCTCAAGGGCTGGATCGTGGCCGGCCGCGTCACGGTCGACGGCGCGCTCGCGCCGCCGCGCCACCGGCTCGCGGGCGGCGAGCGCCTCGACATCGCGCGGGGTGACGACGCGGTGGAGCTCGCCGACGCGCCGCAGGCGATCGCGCTCGCGATCGTGCACGAGGACGCCCAGGTGTTCGTGATCGACAAGCCGGCCGGTCTCGTCGTGCACCCCGGCGCGGGCAACCGCGACGGCACGCTGCTGAACGCGCTGTTGCACCGCGATCCCGCGCTCGCGGCGGTCGCGCGCGCGGGCATCGTGCACCGCCTCGACAAGGACACGAGCGGGCTCATGGTCGTCGCGCGCACGCCGCGAGCGCAGACCGACCTCGTGCGCCAGCTCGCCTCGCGCAGCGTGCGCCGCGAGTACCTCGCGCTGGTCGCGGGCGACCTCGCGAAACCGGTCACGATCGACGCGGCCATCGGCCGCCATCCGGCGCACCGCACGTCGATGGCGGTGGTCGCGCGCGGCAAGACAGCGCGCACCCATGCAACGCCGGTGGAGCGCCACGGCACGACGACGCTGGTGCGCTGCGCGCTCGACACCGGCCGCACCCACCAGATCCGCGTGCACCTCGCGGCGGTCGGCCATCCGCTGGTCGGCGACCCGGTCTACGGCGGTCGGCGGGCGGCCACGGGTGTTCCCGCGTTTCCGCGCCAGGCGCTGCACGCGCAGACCCTCGCCTTCGTCCATCCCGCGACACGCAGGGCGCTCACGTTCGAGTCGCCGCTGCCCGCGGACTTCGCCGCATTGCTCGACACCGTGCGCGCGCGACGGAGCGCACGATGAGCGCGCGCGATGCGCTGCGCGCGCGCGTCGCGGCGGCGGGGCTCGACTGGATCGTCCCGCAGTGGGATGCGCCCGACGGCGTCGTCGCGATCTCGACCACGAGGCGGGGCGGCATGCGCGGCGACTTCGACCCGGGTCCGTCGCGCGTGTCGGAGGCAGCGGATCCGGCCGCCGTCGCCGCCGACCGGGCGCACCTGGCATCGTTCGTTCCCGCGGCTCCGGTGTACCTGCACCAGGTCCACGGGACGCGCGTCGTCGAGATCGACGTGGCCAACCGCACCTCGGCGATCGACGCCCCGCCGCATGCGGATGCTGCGGTCGTCCGCGACGCGGGCATCGCGATCGCGGTGCGCACCGCCGACTGCTTGCCGGTGCTGTTCGCGGACCGCGGCGGAACGGTCGTGGCCGCCGCGCACGCCGGGTGGCGCGGACTCGCCGCGGGCGTACTCGATGCCACGGTGGCCGCGATGCGCGTACCGCCGGGCGAACTCGTCGCCTGGATCGGCCCGGCCATCGGTCCGCGCGCCTTCGAGGTCGGGCGCGACGTGTTCGATGCGTTCACCGTCCGCGAACGTTCGGACGCGGCGTGCTTCGCGCCGCATCGCGACGGCAAGTGGCTCGCCGACCTGCCCGCGCTCGCGCGGCGCGCCCTCGCTCGTCTGGGCGTGGGTCGCGTGGCCGGCGGAGACTGGTGCACCGTCGAGGATCCGGCGCGCTTCTTCTCGTGGCGGCGCGACCGGAGCGCGGGCCGGATGGCCAGCGCGATCGCGCTCTCGCCGCGCGGCGCAGTCGTGCGATGATGCCCGGCCCTTCCGTCCCGCCACGCCGCCACGCATGACGCCGCTCACCTCCATCGTGCTCGCCGCGCTCGCCGGCGGCGTGCTGTCGACCCTCGTCGCCGCGTCCACGCTCGCGCTCGGCCCCGCGTGGATTCCGCGCCTCGTGAGCTTCGCTGTCGGTGCGCTGCTGGGCGCGGTGTTCCTCGAACTCGTTCCGCATGCGCTCGAACACGGCGAGTCGCAGCGCGTGATGGTCGTCATGCTCGCGGGCCTGCTCGCGTTCTTCCTGCTCGAGAAGCTCGTGCTGTGGCGCCACAGCCACGGGCACGTGGCGCACGACCACGCCGCCGACGAGAGCGAGCACGACCACGCGCTGCACGCGCCTCCGCCCGAGGGCGGCCGGTCGGGACTGATGATCCTGATCGGCAACGGCGTGCACAACCTGTGCGACGGCATCGTGATCGCCGCGGCGTTCCTCGCGAGCCCCGCGCTCGGCGTCGCGACGACGCTCGCGATCGTCGCGCACGCGGTGCCGCAGCAGGTCAGCGACTTCGCGGTGCTCGTGCACTCGGGCTACACACGCCCGCGCGCGTTCGCCACCAACACGGCGGCCGGCCTCGCCACGCTCGTCGGGGCGCTCGTCGCGTACTACGCGCTCGCCGACATGCAGCGGGCGCTGCCGGTCGTGCTCGCGATCGCCGCGGCCTCTCTCCTCTACGTCGCGGTGGCCGACCTGATCCCCAGCCTGCACCGCCGGCCGGAGCCGATCGAGACCGCGAAGCAGTCAGCGCTGATCGCGGCCGGCGTCGGCGTCATCGCGCTGGCGCGCGTCCTGTTCGAGTCGTGACCGCGACGCGAGGGCGCGGGCCTTGATCCACGCATGGAGCGCCACCGGCGCCACGCCCGCGAACGCGAAGAACGCGACGCCGCCGATCGCGCTGCCCGACGCGAGCGCCATCGTGCCGACGACGAAGAGCCACGCGGCGATGACGATGTGCACGTCGGCGTCGGCATTGATGGAGGACCGCGCGCACGATACCATCGACGGGACGATGCGCAGAACGACTGCATGAACGCCCACCCGGAACCCGGCGCCGCGATGCCCGTGCCGCCCGCCTGGGCGGCGCTCGCGCAGGAATGGACGCGCCTCGGACAGGAGTGGGGAGCGTGGTGGACGCGTGCGGTGCTCCCGCACGCACCGAAGGACGCGAGCGCCCCGCCCTCGGTGCCTGCCGCCCTTCCGGTCGATCCGCACGCCGCGATGGAGATCACCGAGCGCTACGCCGCGAAGCTGCAGTCGCTCTGGCAGGCGATGGCCGCGGCGGGCGGCGGCACCCCGCCCCGGCTGGTCGAGCCGAAGCCCGGCGATCGCCGATTCGAGGCGCGCGAGTGGCGCGAACTCCCCTGGTTCGCGTGGCTCGCGCAGAGCTACCTCGTGTACGCCGACTACCTGCGCGAACTCGCCGCCGCCAGCACGCTTCCCCCGGAGGACCGGCGGCGGCTCGCGTTCATGACGCGCCAGTTCGTCGACGCGATCGCGCCGTCCAATTTCGCCGCGACCAACCCCGAAGTGCTGGCGGAGGCCTTGCGCACCGAGGGCGCGAGCCTCGTGCACGGCCTCGCGAACCTGGTCGCCGACGCCGGCCGCGGCCGCATCTCGATGTCCGACGAGTCCGCGTTCGAGGTCGGACGCAATCTCGCGGTCACGCCCGGCCACGTGGTGTTCCGCAACGAGCTGATCGAGCTGATCCAGTACGCGCCGTCGACGCCGACGGTGTTCCGTCGCCCGCTCGTGATCGTGCCGCCCTGCATCAACAAGTACTACATCCTCGACCTCCAGCCGTCGAACTCGTTCGTGGCCCACGCGGTCGCGGAAGGGCACACCGTGTTCATGGTGTCGTGGCGCAACATCCCGCCCGAACTGGGACACCTGACCTGGGACGACTACCTCGTCGACGGCGTCATCGCCGCGATCGAGACGACGAAGGCGGTCACCGGCAGCCGGACCGTCAACGCACTCGGGTTCTGCGTGGGCGGGACGCTCCTCGCCTGCGCGCTCGCGGTGCTCGCCGCGCGCAAGGACCGCAGCGTGACGAGCGCGACCTTCCTCACCACGATGCTCGACTTCGCCGATCCCGGCGAGATCGGCGTGTACGTCACGCCGGAGTTCCTCGCCGCGCGCGAACCGGCGCTGCGATCCGGCCAGATCATGCGCGGCTCGGAGCTCGCGGGCGCCTTCGCGAGCCTTCGCGCGAACGAACTCGTCTGGAACTACGTCGTGCGCAACTACCTCAAGGGCAGGACGCCGCCGCCGTTCGACCTCCTCTACTGGAACGGCGACTCGGCGAACCTGCCCGGCCCGATGTACGGCACCTACCTCGCCGAGCTCTACCTCGGCAACCGGCTGACCGAGCCCGGCGCGCTGACGATGGCGGGCGAGGCGATCGACCTGGGCGAGGTCGCGATGCCGGTGTACCTCTATGCATCGCGCGACGACCACATCGTGCCGTGGAAGTCCGCGTGGCGGTCCACGACGCTCCTGGGCTCGACCGACCTCACCTTCGTGCTCGGCGCGTCCGGCCACATCGCGGGCGTCGTCAACCCGCCCGGGCCGAAGAAACGCAGCCATTGGGTGAACGAGCTCCTGCCCGACGACCCCGACGCCTGGTTCGCGCGCGCGGAGGAAGTCGAGGGGAGCTGGTGGCCCCATTGGTGGGGCTGGCTCGCGCCGCACGGTGGCCCGCGGGTCGCTGCGCCGGCGACGCCGGGCAGTCGCGCGTTTCCCCCGCTGGACCCGGCGCCCGGCCGCTACGTGCTCGAAACCGCGCGCTGATCGCTGCGGTGCAGCGAGCGCGGGCCGCGGAGCCTGCGCTACCATGACGCGGTCCTGCCCGCACGGCGGAGAAAGCCCGTGACGCCGGTGCGCGAGGTCCTCGCGCCGCAGGCGTCGACACGACAACCACGAACCCCCAACAAGGAGGCCGCATCATGGTCCTGAAGACTCCGCGCGTCGCACTCGTCACCGGCGGCATGGGAGGCCTGGGCGAGGCGATCTGCATCAAGCTCGCGGCGCTCGGCTACAAGGTCGTCACCACGCACTCGCCCGGCAACACCAAGGCGTCCGAGTGGCTCGACGCGATGAACAAGCAGGGCTACGGATTCCGCGCGTACCCGTGCGACGTCGCCGACTACGACTCCGCCGCGGCCTGCGCGCAGAAGGTCGCCGCCGAGGTCGGCCCGATCGACGTGCTCGTCAACAACGCCGGCATCACGCGCGACATGACCTTCAAGAAGATGGACAAGGTCAATTGGGACGCGGTGATCAAGACCAACCTCGATTCGTGCTTCAACATGACGAAGCAGGTGTGCGACGGCATGGTCGACCGCGGCTGGGGCCGCGTGATCAACATCTCGTCGGTCAACGGCCAGAAGGGCGCGTTCGGCCAGACCAACTACTCGGCGGCGAAGGCCGGCATGCACGGCTTCACCAAGGCGCTCGCGCTCGAGGTCGCGCGCAAGGGCGTCACCGTCAACACGATCTCGCCCGGTTACATCGGCACGAAGATGGTGATGGCGATCCCGAAGGACGTGCTCGACAGCAAGATCATTCCGCAGATCCCGATGGGCCGTCTCGGCAAGCCCGAGGAGGTCGCCGGACTCGTCGCGTACCTCGCGAGCGACGAGGCGGCGTTCCTCACCGGCGCGAACATCGCGATCAACGGCGGGCAACACATGCAGTAGCCGCGGTTCGGGCGGAAGCTTCGTCGCCCTCGCGCACGAGGGCGGCGAAGGTCGCCCGCGCCGTCGCACCGCACGCTGAAATCGCCGTCAGCTTTCGCGCCGCCGCGCGGTCGTCGAGTCCGCGAGGTCATCGGCGCGGCGCGCAGCGCGCGTGCGCCTCCCGTCAACGCTCCGGAGGCGTCGGAAATTCCCGTTGCGCGGGTCGCGGTGTCCGCGCTAGTGTCGCGGACCCGGTCGAAGGCGCGTGAGAAGGGCCTCGTCGAATCGCGACGATGCGGAACCCTCGGGCGCACCGCCGTATCCGATCATCAGGAGGGAATCGAACGTGACGCCAGACCCGAGGCCAGTAGCCACGATCGCGCTGTCGCTCCTCGCGGCGATGCCGCTGTTCGCGCAGCAGCCGGCACCCGGCCAGTCCGCAGCGCCCGCCACCGCGGCCGCAGCCCCCGAATGGCCGCACACGGTCACGACCGCGAACGGCACCGCGACCGTCTACCAGCCGCAGGTGATCTCGTGGCCGGAACGCCGGACGCTCAACACGCGCGGCGTCGTCGGCGTGACACCGGCGGGCGCGAAGCAGGCGACGCTCGGCACGGTCGAGATGGCATTCTCGACCGACGTCGACCTCGCCGGACGGACCGTCGTGCTGACCGAGCCGCGCCTCGTGTCCGCGCGCTTTCCGGCGCTCGACGCCGCGCGAAGCGCACAGTTGGAGCAACGGATCCGCGAGATCGCGACCGGACTCGGCGTGAAGCGCGTGCCGCTCGCCCTGGTCACGAAGAGCCTCGCCGAGCAGGCGGACAAGCCGCCCGCGATCGCCATCGACAACACGCCGCCCAGGATCTTCGCGAGCGCGCGGCCCGCGAGCCTCGTCGTCTACGACGGCGAACCGGTGCTCGCGCCGATCCCGGGCACGGCGCTCTCGTTCGTCGTGAACACCAACTGGGACGTGTTCCGCGACGCCGGAAGCGCGACCTGGTTCCTCCTCGTCAACGGCGGATGGCTCGCCGCTCCCGACGCGAAGGGTCCTTGGGCTCCGGCAGGCACGCTGCCCGCAGCGTTCGCCGCGCTGCCGGCGAACGAGAATTTCCGCGACGTGAAGGCGCAGATCCCCGGACGGCGCTACGGCCCGGCCGACGCACCGACGGTGTTCACGTCGACCACGCCCGCGGCGATCATCGTCACGCAGGGTCCGCCGCAGTGGACGGCGATTCCCGGCACCTCGCTCCAGTACGCGGCGAACAGCGACGCGGCGCTGTTCCGCGACCTGACGCAGGGCGGCAAGCTCTACTACCTCGTGTCGGGCCGCTGGTTCTCGGCGGCCACGCTCGCGGGACCGTGGACCTACGCGACGCCGTTGCTGCCGACCGACTTCGCGCGCATTCCGGCGGACGGCCCGCGCGGCTTCGTGCTGGTGTCGGTGCCGGGCACGCCGCAGGCGCAGGAGTCGCTGCTCGAAGCGCAACTGCCGCAGCAGGCGACGCTCGCGCGCGATTCCGCGAAGCTCGCCGTCTACTACGCCGGCGATCCGGTGTTCGCGCCGATTCCCGGCACCTCGCTCTACCGCGCGACCAACACGTCGTTCGTCGTCGTGCGCGACGGCGCGAGCTACTACTCGTGCTACCAGGGCGCGTGGTTCGTCGCGGCCGGGGCGAACGGCCCCTGGGTCCTCGCAGAGACGGTGCCCGGCGCGATCTACGCGATCCCGCCGTCGAGCCCGGTCTATCCGTGCACCTACGTGAAGGTGGTGTCCTCGACGCCGACGAGCGTGACCTACGCCTACACCTCCGGCTACACGATGAGCTACGTCTCCGCGGGCGTCGTCGTCTACGGGACCGGCTACTACTACCCGCCGTACCTGTATCCGGCGGTCGTGCCGATCTACTACCCGTATCCGTACAGCTACGCGGGCGCCACCTACTACAACCCGGCGACCGGCGCGTGGGCGCACGGCGGCGCGATCTACGGCCCCTGGGGCGGCGCGGCCAGGGGCGGCACCTACTACAACCCGACGACCGGGACCTGGGCCCGCGGTGGCGAGATCTACGGTCCGAACGGCGGCGCGGGCGCGTTCTCCGCGTACAACCCGACGACCGGCAGCTACGCGCACGGCAGCGCCGTGTGGGGGCCGGACGGCGCGTCGGGCAACGCGAGCTGGTACAACGCGAACACCGGACGCTCGGGTTCGACCAACCAGAACAGCAACGCGTACGGGCACTGGGGCTCGTCGACCGTCTCGGGCCCGAACCAGACGGTCCACACGCAGAGCCAGGGCGACTCGCGCGGCAACGTCGGCTCGTTCACGTCGTCGTCGGGCGCGCGCGGCGCGGGTTTCTCCGGCGCCGGTGGCAACAAGGGAGGCGTCGTGCAGGGTTCGGGCGGCGACGTCTACGCGGGCGCCGACGGCAACGTCTACAAGAAGACCGACAGCGGCTGGGAGAAGTACACGGGAACCGGCGGCAGCGGCACCTGGCAGCCGGTGCAGCCGGGACAGAACGCGCAAGCTTCGCGTTCGAACGCGTCGTCGCAGAACCTCTCCGGCGCGACGCAGGGCAGCGCGTCGCGGCAGGGCAACCTGTCCGGCGAGACCGAGCGCGGCGGCGCGGAGCGCCAGTCGTTCCAGGGACAAAGCCAGCTCGAGCACGACCGCTCGGCCCGGCTCGGCGGTGAACGCAGCTACCGGCAGTTCGGAGCGATGCGTGGCGGCAGCGGATTCCAGGGACGCGGCGGCGGCGGATTCCGCCGCTGATGCCAGCCCCTCACTCGGAGGACACCATGAACCGGTCTCGCAGTCTTCGTCTCGCCGTCGGGGCGGGCATCGCCTTCCTCGCAGTCTCCGGCATCGCGGAGGCGCAGTGGGTGATGCTGGCGCGCCACGTGGTCGGGCGCGTCGAGTCGATGTCGCAGCAATCGAAGGCTCCGGGCAGCGCGAGCTACGACACCGCGACCGTGGTGCTCGAAGCCGCTCCCGCCAAGGTCTACGACGCGGTCGTGCGGCACGTGCGCGCGCGCACCGACCTCACGATGACGCAGAACGATCCGTCGTCGATGGTCGTGCAGTTCACCAACGGCGAGCAGATCGCCGGCGTCAAGGTCAACCCGATGGGCGACAACCTGTCGCAGCTCCTCATCACCTCCGCGCACACCGCGGCGCAGCCGAATGCGGCGGATCTCGTCGTCGACGGCGTTCTGCGCGTGTGCGGCGAGTTGAAGGTCGAGTGCGCGCGGCCCGGGCCGCGCTGATCAAAGGGGTCAGACTCGATTGAAACTCCGAGAACGCATGCCCACGACAAGCAGGCCGGCACGGCCGTGTGTCCAGGGCGGATCGGCAGAGCATCAATCGAGTCTGACCCCATTGATGCACGAAGGCGGCCATCGGCCGCCTTCGTGCATTGCGTTCCCGCGACGTCACCCCTGCCGTGACGGGCCCGGCGACTCTGGGGGTGCGCCGGAACCCGCCCCGGGGGGCGATGCCGAGTTACGCGTACTTGCGGCCCTTGCCCTTGGCGGCAGCCTGGGTCGCGTTGGCGGCGGCAGCGCGGACGCTCGCGTCGGCGAGGTTCACGACCTGCTTGGTCGCCTTCTGGAACTGGTCGAACGCGGCCGTCGAGGCGGCGAACGTCGACTTGAGCGCGTTGACGGCGACGTCAGAGCCGGCCGGGGCCGACTTGCTCGCCTTGTCGACGAACGCGGCGACGCCCTTGGTGTAGCTCGCCCACGACTCTTCGGCGATCGACGAGTACTCGGCCTGCGCTTCCGACGCGAGGTCGTACAAGGTGCGCGAGTACGACAGCGCGGTCTGGACGCCCGACTCGGCGTACTTCGCGCGGATCGCGAACAGCTCCTGCACGTCCTTCACCGACGCGGCGGCCTGCGCGCCTTCGACGCCCTGCGCGAGCGCGATCTTGGCAGCGTTGAGGTTGAGCTTGAAGAGCTTCTCGGCGTTGTCGATCGAGAGCGCGGCCAGCTTGGTCGCGTTGGCGACGTTGACCTTGTTGAATTCGGCGAACTGCTCGGTGGCGTTGACCATGATTTCCTCGCTTGGGGTGACCGTGTGGGGACGACGGGTTCGGTTATGTGCCGCGCCCCGGAGGCCGGTGCCCGTTTCCGGGTCTTCCGGCGGCCGGTTTGCTGCACCGCACAAACCGAGTATAGGGACGGGAAACGCCCAAGTCAAGACTTTTTTTGTGCGACGCACCAAAGCCGCGCCGACACCCGGTCAACGCCGATCAAACGGCCGCCGAATCAACGGGTTATAATGCTCACCCCCCTCTGGAGGCGGCGATGAGCGCTCCGATCCGCACGATCAAGAAATACCCGAACCGCCGCCTCTACGACACGGCCAACAGCGGCTACATCACGCTCGCCGACGTGAAGCAGATGGTGCTCGAGCAGATCGACTTCCAGGTCATCGACGCGAAGTCGGGCGAGGATCTGACGCGCGCGATCCTCCTGCAGATCATCCTCGAGGAGGAATCGGGCGGGGTGCCGATGTTCAGTTCCGAGATGCTGACGCAGATGATCCGCTTCTACGGCACCGCGCAGCAGACGATGATGGGCCAGTACATGGAGCAGAACGTCAAGGCGTTCCTCGCGATCCAGAAGAAGCTCCAGGACCAGGCGAAGCAGGTCTACGGCGACAAGATGATGCTGACGCCCGACCTGTGGAAGCAGTTCATGCAGATGCAGGCCCCGGCGATGCAGGGCATGCTCGGCAACTACCTCGAGCAGAGCGCGAAGCTCTTCATGGACATGCAGCAGCGCATGCAGGACCAGACGCGCGGCATGTTCTCGTCGTTCCCGTTCCCCGGGTTCCCGCAGCCGTCGGGCGCCGACGACGACCGGAAGCGCTAGCCGCTGCGTCGTTGTCGGCTTGTGCGCCGCGGTTGTTGCGGCGCACGCGAACGTCTCCTCGCACCGCACCATGAGCGCGCCCCGCGCCCGCCCGCCCGCGCCGCCGCGCGTCGGCTTCGTGTCGCTCGGCTGTCCGAAGGCGCTCGTCGACAGCGAGCAGATCCTCACCGGACTCCGCGCCGAGGGCTACGCGATCGCGCCGACCTACGAGGGCGCCGACCTCGTCGTCGTCAACACCTGCGGCTTCATCGACTCGGCGGTCGCGGAATCGCTGGACGCCATCGGCGAGGCGCTCGCCGAGAACGGCAAGGTGATCGTCACCGGCTGCCTCGGTGCGAAGGACGGCGGCGCCTTCGTCCGCGAAGCGCACCCGAAGGTGCTCGCGGTCACCGGCCCGCAGGCGACCGCGGAAGTGCTCGGCGCGGTCCACGCGCACCTGCCGCGCCCGCACGACCCCTACACCGACCTCGTGCCGCCGCAGGGCATCCGGCTCACGCCGACGCACTACGCGTACCTCAAGATCAGCGAGGGCTGCAACCACCGCTGCACCTTCTGCATCATCCCGTCGATGCGCGGCGACCTCGTGTCGCGGCCGATCGGCGAGGTGCTCGCCGAGGCGCGCCACCTCTTGCGCGCGGGCGTGAAGGAACTCCTCGTCATCTCGCAGGACACGAGCGCCTACGGCGCCGACGTACGCTACCGCACCGGCTTTGTCGACGGCCGCCCGGTGCGCACGCGCATGACCGAACTCGCGCGCGAACTCGACCGGCTCGCGCGCGACCACGGCGCGTGGGTGCGCCTGCACTACGTCTATCCCTACCCGCACGTCGACGAGGTCATCGACCTTATGGCCGACGACCCGTCGAAAGGAGGGCTCGTCGCCTACCTCGACGTGCCGTTCCAGCACGCGAGCCCGCGCATCCTCAAGCAGATGAAACGTCCGGCCGCGCCCGAGCGCGTGCTCGAACGGGTGCGCGCGTGGCGGCGGGCGAAGCCCCAGCTCGCGATCCGCAGCACCTTCATCGCGGGTTTCCCCGGGGAGACCGCCGCCGAGTTCGACGAACTGCTGGCGTTCCTCGACGAGGCGAAGCTCGACCGCGTCGGCTGCTTCGCGTACTCGCCGGTCGAGGGCGCCGCCGCGAATGCATTGCCCGATCCGGTCGACGCGGGCGAACGCGAGGCGCGGCGCGCACGGTTCATGGAGAAGCAGGCCGCGATCAGCGCCGAGCGCCTCGCGGCGAAGGTCGGCCGCACGCTCGACGTGCTCGTCGACCGCATCGAAACCGCCGGCCGCGGCAAGGCGAAGCGCACGGTCGCGGTCGGCCGGACCGCCGGCGACGCGCCCGAGATCGACGGTGTCGTGCGCATCCGGGACGGCGCGGGACTCGCCCCCGGGACGTTCGCGCGGGTCGTGGTCACCGCGTCCGACGCGCACGACCTCGACGCGCGCCTCGCGGCGCGCTGACGCGGGCGAGTCGCCCCGCCGATCCGGCGACGCCGTCATCCGGCAACGGCTGCACGCGGCGCCCGTCCCCGCCTATAATCGCGCGGTCCGGCAGGCGGCGCATGCGCGCGTCGCGTGGAGGTTTGCGATGGCGTCGCGAGGGTCGTTCGCAGGGAAAACCGCGAAAGCGTTCGCGGCCATCGCCGTGCTCGGCATCGTCGCGGGCTGCGGACGGCAGCCCGCGCCCCCGGCGCCGCCCGCGGTCACGCAGGTCACCACGGTCACGGTCGCCGCGCGCGACGTGCCGGTCGTCCCCGAGTTCGTCGCGCAGACGCAGAGCTCCCAGTCGGTCAACATCCAGGCCCGCGTGTCGGGCTTCCTCGACAAGCGCGTCTACACCGAGGGAGCCATCGTCAAGGCGGGGCAGACGCTCTTCCTGATGGACCCGAAGCCGTTCCAGGCGCAGGTCGACGGCGCGCAGGCCGCGCTGTCCCGCCAGCAGGCCGCCTACGACGTCGCGAACGCCAACCTGAAGCGCGTTCAGCCGCTGGTCGAGCAGAACGCGCTGTCGCAGAAGGACCTCGACGACGCGAAGGGCCAGTTCGAGCAGGCCGGCGCCGCGGTCGAGCAGGCGAAATCGCAGCTCGAGGAGGCGAAGCTCAACCTCTCGTACACGACGATCACCTCGCCGGTCGACGGCATCACGAGCAACGCGGCGGTCGCCGACGGCACCTACGTCAACGCGCAGAACTCGCAGCTCACGACGGTGGCGGTGCTCTCGCCGATGTGGGTGAACTTCAGCGTCTCGGAGAACGAAATGGCGCGGATCCGGCGCGAGCAACGCTCCGGACAGTTGAAACTGCCGGAGGCGCAGGCGTTCGAGGCGGAGATCATCCTCGTCGACGGCACGGTGTTCCCGTTCACGGGACGCATCACCTTCACCGATCCGTCGTTCAACCCGCAGACCGGCACCTTCCTCGTGCGGATCTCCGTGCCCAACCCGAAGGGCTTGCTCCGCCCGAACCAGTACGTGCGCGTGCGCATCAAGGGCGCGACGCGGCCCGGCGCGATCGTCGTGCCGCAGCGCGCGGTGCAGCAGGGCGCGCGGGGCCATTTCGTCTGGGTCGTCGACAAGGACGGCAAGGCGCAGTCGCGACCGGTCGAGGTCGGCGACTGGCTCGGCGACGACTGGGTGATCCCGCAGGGACTCGCCGCCGGCGACGTCGTGATCGTCGAAGGCACGCTGCGGCTGCAGCCCGGCTCGCCGGTGAAGGCGGCGCCGTACGTGCCGCCGCGCGAGGCGCCGGCGGCCGGTGGCGCCGCAGTCGCGCCGTCTCCGGCCGCGGAAACCGCTGGCGCGAAGGCCGCCGCCACGGCGTCGGCGCCGGCCGCGACCGGAGCACCCGCTCCTTCTGCCGCGCCGCTGTCGCCTGCGCCGGCGTCCGCGCCTTCCACCACGCAACCGCGCGCTTCGTCGCCCGCGAGCGCGGGCGCGGTCACGTCCGCCGCGGGCGCGACGTCGTCCGGCGCCGCGGCCGCCGCGAGCGTGTTCTTCGAAACCGGAAGCGCGACGCTCGACGCGACCGCGCGCGGCATGTTGTCGCGCCTCGCCGCGAAGCTCGCCGCAGGCGGTCCGCGCGTCGCGATCGCCGGCTACACCGACCGCACCGGCGACTACGAGGCCAACGTCGCGCTCGCGAAGAACCGCGCCGTCGCGGTGCGCGACGCGCTCGCCACCGCCGGCGCGCCCGAGGCACGCATCGTCATGCGCCCCCCGGAGAACGTCATCGGCGATGGCACCGCACCGATGGCGCGCCGCGTCGACCTCTTCTTCGTCGACTAGGCACGACCACCGCGCATGTTCTCGCGCTTCTTCATCGAGCGGCCGATCTTCGCGACGGTCGTCGCGATCCTGCTGGTGATGGCGGGCGCCATCGCGATGCTGTTCCTGCCGGTCCAGCAGTACCCGACGATCACGCCGGTCCAGGTCACGGTGCAGGCGACCTATCCGGGCGCGGACTCGAAGACGCTCGCCGACTCGGTCGCCGCGCCGATCGAGGCCCAGATCAACGGCGTCGACAACATGCTCTACATGTCGTCGTCGAGTTCGTCGAACGGACAGCTGATCCTCACCGTCTACTTCTCGCTCGACACCGATCCCGACATCGCGCAGGTGCAGGTGCAAAACCGGGTGAACCTCGCGCTGCCGCAGCTCCCGACCGCGGTGACCCAGCTCGGCGTGTCGGTCCAGAAGAAGTCGTCGTCGATCATGATGCTGATCGCGGTCTACCCGAAGGGCGGCCGCTACTCGGGCGACTTCGTCGCGAACTACGCCAACGTCTACGTGCTCGACGCGATCAAGCGCGTCAAGGGCGCCGGACAGGCCAACATCATGGGCGTCGCCGACCAGGCGATGCGCATCTGGATGAACCCGGACCGCATGGCCTCGCTCGGCATCACGACGAGCGACATCGCCAACGCGGTCAACGCGCAGAACGCGCTGTTCGGCGCGGGCCAGGTCGGCGCGCAACCGACCGCGAGTCCGGTCGACCTGACGGTGCCGGTCGTCACCCAGCCGCCGTTCACCGACCCGAAGCAGTACGAGAACATCATCCTCCGCGCGAGCCAGGACGGCAGCGCGATCGTGCGGCTCGGGGACGTCGCGCGCGCCGAGGTGGGCCTCAAGCAGTACCTGGTCGATTCGCGCCTGAACGACGTCCCGGCGACCTTCATCGCGGTCTACCTGCAGCCGGGCGCGAACGGCCTCCAGGTCTCCGACGCGGTCCGCAAGACGCTCGCGGAGATGAGGACGCGCTTTCCCGAGGGCATCGACTACACGATCGCGCTCGACACCAACGACTTCGTCCGGATCTCGATCGAGGAGGTCATCAAGACGCTGTTCGAGGCGCTGGCGCTCGTGGTGCTGATCGTCTACCTGTTCCTGCAGAGCTTCCGCACGACGGTCATCTGCGCGGTGGCGATCCTGGTGTCGCTGGTGGCCACGTTCGCCGGCATGCTGGCGCTCGGTTTCTCGATCAACCTGCTCACGCTGTTCGGCCTCGTGCTCGCGATCGGCATGGTCGTCGACGACGCGATCGTCGTGGTCGAGAACGTCGAGCGCAACATGGCCGAGCACCACCTCGCGCCGAAGGAGGCGACGATCCGCTCGATGGAGGAGATCGGCACTTCGCTCGTCGCGGTGGTGCTGGTGATGGCGTCGGTGTTCGTTCCCGCGGCGTTCCTCCCGGGCTCGACCGGGCAGCTCTACAAGCAGTTCGCGATCACGATCGTCGTCTCGGTGGCGGTGTCGGGCTTCGTCGCGCTGACGCTCACGCCGGCGATGTGCGCGCTGATGCTCGAGCATCAGCCTCCGCGCGACCGCGGCTTCTTCGGCTGGTTCAACCGGCAGGTCGACCGCGTCACCGCCGCGTTCGGGCATGCGGTCGAGTTCATGATCGCGCGGATGCTCGTCGCGTTCGCGCTGCTCGCGGTGTTCCTCTACGCGATCTGGCACTTCTTCCACATCCTGCCCACCGCGTTCGTGCCGCAGGAGGACCAGGGCTACGGGATGGCGGCGGTGATGATGCCGACCTCGTCGTCGATGGAGCGCACGCAGGCGGTGATGGACGAGGTCAACGCCTCGCTCGCGAAGATTCCCGGCGTCGAGTACCGCGCGTCGGTGACCGGCTACAGCCTGATCGACGCCGGCCTCCAGACCAACTCCGGCACGGTGTTCATCACCTTCAAGCCGTTCGACGAGCGCTACGCGTCGCTCGCGACGACGAAGGAGCAGAACGCCCGCGCGATCCTGACGACGCTCTTCCGCGACGTCTCGGGCCTGACGAGCGGACTCGTGCTGCCGATCGCGCCGCCGTCGATTCCCGGCCTCGGCACCACCGGCGGGTTCGAGTTCTGGATCCAGGACACCGGCGCGGGCGACCCGACGCACCTGGGCGAAGTGCTGCAGGAGTTCCTCGCGAAGGCGCGGACGCGTCCTGAACTCACCGGGCTGGCGTCGACCTTCCGGCCGAACGTGCAGCAGCTCCGCACGACCGTCAACCGCGACAAGGCGACGCTCCTCGGCGTGCCGATCCAGGACGTCTACAGCGCGGTGCAGGCGCAGTTCGGCTCGCTCACCGCGAGCCAGTTCAACCAGTTCAGCCGCGTCTGGTGGGTCGTGCTGCAATCCGACGCGCGCTACCGCCAGGTGCCCGGCGACCTGACGCGCCTGTACACGCGCTCGGAGTCGGGCAAGATGATCCCGCTCTCGGCGCTCGTCGACGTCTCCTGGACCTCGGGGCCCGACATGCTGCCGCGCTTCAACGGCTTCCCCGCGGCAAAGGTCATCGGCAGCAACACCGCGGCGTTCAGTTCCGGCGACGCGATCGAGGCGATGGAGGAGGTCGCGCGGGAGACGCTGCCGCCCGGCTACACGTTCGCGTGGTCCGGCGTCGCGTTCGACGAGAAGCAGTCGGGGGGCACCTCGTCGATCGCGTTCCTGTTCGGCCTCATCATCGTGTTCCTCGTGCTCTCGGCGCAGTACGAGTCCTGGTCGCTGCCCGGCGCGGTGATGACCGCGGTGCCGTTCGGCATCTTGGGCGCGCTCGTGTTCGCGTGGCTGCGCGGCCTCAACAACGACGTCTACTTCCAGATCGGGCTCCTCGTGCTGATCGGGCTCGGCGCCAAGAACGCGGTGCTGCGCGTGACCGCCGCGGTCGAGTTCCGCCAGCAGGGCAAGTCGATCATGGAGGCGACGATCCTCGCGGGCGAGCAGCGGCTGCGGCCGATCATCATGACCTCGCTCGCGTTCGCGGTCGGCGTGCTGCCGCTCGCGCTCGCCGCCGGCGCGGGCGCGAACGCGCGCCATTCGATCGGCACCGGCATCATCGGCGGCATGTTGGGCGAGACGACGCTCGCGATGCTCTACGTCCCGCTGTTCTTCTACCTCTTCGACCAGATGAAGGAGCGCCGCGAGAAGCGCGGGGCGCCCTCCGGCGAGGACGCGCCATCGGAGCGGTCCGCCGGCGACAGCGCGCGCGCGGACGACTGACGTGCGACGACGCCTCGCCCTCGCCGCCTGCGCGCTCGTCGCCGCGTGCACCGTCGGCCCGGACTACCGCAAGCCGGAGGTGGACTCGCCCGCGCGGTTCCAATACCAGCCCGACGAGGTCGCCGACACCGCGAACACCGCGTGGTGGCGGCAGTTCGGCGACCCGGTGCTCGATGCGCTGATCGACGAGGCGCTCGCGAACAACCGCAACGTGAAGGTGGCCACGGCGAACGTCGAGCAGGCGGCGGCGGTCTTCACGCAGGCGCGCTCGTCGCTGTTCCCGCAGGTCGGCTACGGCGTCGACGCCGGGCGCGCGCGCCAGAGCGAGTCCGGCCTGCGCCCGGAGGTGGCCGCCGCGCTCCGCAACCCGGCATCCGCCTACCAGGCCGCGCTGTCGGTGAGCTGGGAAATCGATCTCTGGGGGCGCATCCGGCGCGAGAGCGAGGCGGCGCGCGCGAACCTGCTCGCCACGGCCGAGGCGCGGCGCGGCGTCGTGCTCTCGCTCGTCGCCGGCGTCGCGACCAACTACCTGCAACTGCGCGGGCTCGACGGCCAGCTCGAGGTCGCGAAGAAGACGCTCGGCGTCTACGCGGAGTCGGTCAAGCTTTTCCAACTGCAGTTCAAGTACGGTCAGGTCTCGCAGATGACGGTGGCGCAGGCGCAGTCGCAGTACGAGACCGCGGCCGCGCAGATCCCGCAGATCGAGACGCAGATCGCGCAGACCGAGGACGCGCTCGCGATCCTCGTCGGCCGCAATCCCGGCCCGATCGCGCGCGGCAAGGCCATCGACCAGCTCGCGTCCCCCGCGGTTCCCGCGGGGCTCCCCTCATCGCTCCTCGAGCGCCGGCCCGACCTCGCGCAATCCGAGCAGCAGCTCGTCGCGGCCAACGCCCAGATCGGCGCGGCGAAGGCGCTCTACTTTCCGCGCATCACGCTGACCGGCGCGCTCGGTTTCGCGAGCCCTGAACTCTCCGATCTGTTCAAGGGACCGTCGCGCATCTGGAGCTACGCGGGGCAGCTCGCGGGTCCGATCTTCACCTTCGGCGCCGTGAGCGGCCAGGTCGCGCAGGCCGAGGCCGCGCAGCGCGCGGCGCTCGAGAGCTACCGGCTCGCGATCCAGAACGCGTTCGGCGACGTCGACAACGCGCTCATCGCGAACGCGAAGGGCCGCGAGCAGGTCGCCGCGCAGCAGCGACTCGTCGCCGCGCTGTCCGACTACACGCGCCTCGCGCGGCTCCAGTACAACGGCGGCTACGCGCCCTACTCGACCGTGCTCCAGGCGGAGCAGGCGCTGTTCCCGGCCGAACTCAACCTCGTCGCGTTCCGCACCGCGCAGCTCAACACGTCGGTCAGCCTCTACAAGGCGATGGGCGGCGGCTGGGTCGATCTCGCCGCGGAGCGCGCGCGCTGGGGCGAGGATCCGCCGGCGGTCGGGAACCCGGCGCCGCCGCAGCCCTGGTTCTGACGCCGCCCGGCGGATCGAAGCGAACGGCGTCCGGCCTCAAGCCGGACCCACGCATGACCCGAGACGCTTCGCCTTCCTCGTGGGTCAGACTTCCGTCTGACGGGGTTCGCGTCAGCGCAATGCAGGCTCCGCAGCCATGTCGCGCGCGGCCTCGGCGAGGATGTCGCCCAGCGCGGCGCTCTGCGCGGCCACGTAGGTCGCGGCGGACGGCGCCGTCATCGCGCTGCGCCGGCTGTAGCTGCGCGACCAGATCGGCGCGCCGCTCCCGCCGCTCCGCGACACGTAGAACGTGATCGCGAGTTCCGCCGCGGGCGCCTTCGCGTCGCGGTTGTCGGCGTAGAGCGCGCCGACGAACGCGTCGATCGTGAGGTCGGCCTCCGGCGGCGCGCCGGGCGGGATCACCTTCGCGAACACGCGGGCCTGCGCGAACGAGCGGGCCATCGCCTCGGCGATCATCGCGGAGGGCGCGACCACGTACTGGTGGTAGAAGTCGTTGTCGAAACGCAGGTCGGCTTCGCGCACGACGAACCCGCGGTCGCGGTAGGGCGCGGCGACGGTCACCGTACCGATGCGCGCGGTCCGCGGGCTCATGGCGGGCACCGCGGTCGCGGCCGGCGGCTCGAGCAGATACATCTCCTTGACCGGCGCGGGGCGCGTGATCGAGCACGCGGCGAGCGTCGTCGCGGCGACGGCGAGGAACGCGATTGCGGGCATTCGGCTCATGGCTGGCGTCCCGGCAGCGGTTTCGGGGGTTCGCCGAACAAGAGGTTCGACGGGTAGCGCTTCGCTTCCTCGGTCAGGTCGCGCAGGTTGTCGGTGATCGCGCGCAGGTTCGCGATCGTCGACGCGAGATCCTGCTCGCCGCCGCCGAGGATGCGATCGACGCGCGACATCGTGCTGTTGAGGCGCGCGATCGTCGCCGCGAGCTTCGGATCGGAGACGAGTTCGCGCATGCGCGCGGCCGCGGCCGCCGTGTCCTCGGGCACCTTCCGCCATGCCGGGTCGCCGAGGAGCGCCTTCAGCTCCGCGTTGGTCTGGCGCAGTTCGGCGAGCAGCGCGCCCGCTTCGTCGCCGATCTTCTTCGCGTCGACGCCGGCGAGCGTGCTGTCGATGCGGGCGAGCGTCGTGTCCGCCCGGTCGAGCGCCTTCGACGCGCGGTCGGACAGGCCCTTCGTGTCGATCGCGGCGATGCGTTCGTTCGTCGTCGTCAGCAGGCGATTGATGTTCGTGAACGTGCCCTCGAGGTCGAGGCGCTGGAGTTTCTCGAGGATGTCGGAGGCGGCGTTGACGAACTGCGCCACCGTCGACGGCGCGCTCGGGATGTACAGGTTGCGGGGCGTCCACGACACCGGCAGGAGCGGCGGCGGCGGATCGACGTAGTCGAGTTCGAGGAACGAGGTGCCGGTGATGCCCTGCGGCGTGAGCCGGATGCGCAGTCCGCGCTCGATCTCCAGTTTGGCGTTGACCGGGTCGGTCATGTCGCCCGCCGCGGCGCGCCCGCCGACGAGCCGGGGCTGGATCTGCGCCTCGACCAGCACGAAGCGCGCGCGCTGGGCCATCGGCAGGTCCTGCTGATAGACGACGTAGGTGAACGAGATCTTCGTCACCTCGCCGATCGCGACGCCCTTGAACTTGATCTTCGAGCCGATGTCGAGGCCCTGCACCGACTCGTTGAAGTAGGTCTCGATGGTGATCTTGCGTTCGAACCAGCGACCGGAACCGATCACGAGCAGCACGACGATGCCCGCGACGACCGCGCCGATCACGAACAGGCCCAGCTTGAAGTAGTTCGCCTTCTGGCTCAAACGACCTCCCCCAGGCTAGCGCGCTTCGCGCGCATCGCGCCCCCCCTCCGCAGGGCGGAGGGGGCACGGCGCCCGCGGTTCGACCTCGGGGCGGCCCGTCGGTCGGCGGGCGCCGGGTGGCCCCCCCGAAGCGCGCTGCGCGCGCCTCCCCCCGAGGGGGCACGGCGCCCGCGGTTCGACCTCGGGGCGGCCCGTCGGTCGGCGGGCGCCGGGTGGCCCCCCGAAGCGCGCTGCGCGCGCCCCCCCCCGAGGGGGCACGGCGCCCGCGGTTCGACCTCGGCGCGGCCCGTCGGTCGGCGGGCGCCGGTGGGTCCCCCCGAAGCGCGCTGCGCGCGGTTCATGCCGCCGCCTTCTCGGGTTCGCGGCGCAGGAACGCCCGCACGCGCGGATCGGGCGAGGCGTCGCGCAGTTCGCGCGGATCGCCCTCGGCGATGATGCCGCGCGCCTTCTTGTCGAGCAGCACGATGCGATCGATCGCCGCGAACACCGAGGGCAGGTCGTGCGTGATGATCACGAAGGTCATGCCGAGGCTCTCGGCCAGACGCCGGATCGTGGCGTCGAGCGTCGCCGAGGTGATCGGGTCGAGGCCCGACGACGGTTCGTCGAGGAACAGGATCGGCGGATCGAGCGCCATCGCGCGCGCGATGCCCGCGCGCTTCTGCATTCCTCCGGAGATTTCGGACGGCAGGTGCCCGGTGAACGCGTCGAGCCCCACCTGCGCGAGCTTCATCCGCGCGAGCAGGTTCATCGCATCGTCCGGCAGCTCGGTGTAGACCTCGATCGGCAGGCGCACGTTCTCGAGCAGCGTCATCGAGCCGAACAGCGCGCCCGACTGGTACATCACGCCGAACCGCCGGCGGATGCGCTCGAGTTCCGGCCCGTCCGCACCGACGATGTCCTCGCCTCCGAAGGTCACGCTGCCGGAGACCGGCGGCACCAGTCCGATCATGTGCTTGAGGATCGTGCTCTTCCCGCCTCCCGACCCGCCGAGGATGCCGAACACCTCGCCCGCGCGCACCGAGAAGTTGACGTCGTCGAGGAACGCCGTGCCGTCGTAGCCCGCGTAGAGCTTCGTGACCTCGATCAGCACTTCGCCGGGTTCGCGGCGTTTCGGTCCGGCGGCGGCGAGCGGATCGGAGGTCGCCATGGTCGTCAGAGGTCGAGGATGTAGAGCGCGACGGCGAAGATGCCGTCGACCACCACCAGCAGGATGATGCCCGAGACCACGGCGCGCGTGGCGGATTCTCCGACCGCGGAGGCCCCCGCGGCGGTCTGCAGGCCGCGCAGGCATCCGATGCCGGCGACGAGGATCGCGAACACGAACGACTTCACGAACCCGGCCATGAAGTCGGTGAAGGTCACCGCGCTCTCGACCTCGGTCATGAAGGTCACCACCGGGATCGAGAACGTCGTCATCGTGATCGCGCCGCCGACGAGACCGATCAGCATCGAGAACAGCGTGAGGAGCGGAGTCATGAGGATCGCGGCGACGATGCGCGGCGTCACCAGGAAACGCACCGGGTCGAGGCCCATCGTCGTGATCGCGTCGACTTCCTGGTTGACGCGCATCGTGCCGATCTCGGCGGCGAACGCGGCGCCGGAGCGGCCGGCGAGCAGGATCGCCGTCATCAGCGGCCCGAGTTCGCGCAGCATCGACAGGCCGATCAGGTCGGCGACGAAGATCTCGGCGCCGAAACGCTTCATCGGCACCGCCGACTGGAACGCGAGGATCATGCCGAGCAGGAAGCTGATCAGCGCGACGATCGGCAGCGCGTCCGCGCCGACGCGTTCGCAGACGTGCCAGACGTCCTTCCACCGCACCGAGCGCGGATGCCAGAGCGCGTGCCACAGCGCCCCGGTCAGTTCGCCCACGAAGGTGACCAGTTGCGCGATGTCGCGCCACGCCGCCCAGGCGGCGCGGCCGAGTTCCTCGATCGCGGGTCGTCGCTTCGCCTCCGGATCGAGGTCCTTCGCGAGCCGCGCGGGATCGAACTGCCGGAACAGCGCCTCGAACGGCGGCTTGAGGTTCGCGACCTCGACCGGCGCGCCGCGTTCCTGGGCCACGAGGTCGATCAGGAGCGCGACTCCGGCGTTGTCGCAGTAGTCGACGTTCGCGGCGTCGACGGTCACCGGGCGCCCGGCCGCCTCCCTGAGCGCGCGATGCGCCTCGCCCCACAGCGAGCGCACCGTTTCCGCTTCGAGCCGTCCGTCCAGCGCGACGACGCGCCGCCCGTCGGGGAGGTCGCGGATCGCGAGGGCGGCCACGGCTGTCCCGTCAGGGCTGGATCAGCTCGAGTTGCGTGCCGAAGACGCGCACGCGGTCGCCGACCCGGAACGGCGGATCGTAGGACATCGACACGGTGCGCGTAGGACCGCCGGCGTCCATCTTCACCGTCAGGTCATAGCGCGTCTGCGCGTATTCCTCGGGCCGCCGCGCGTAGCTCCCGCCGCCCGCCGAGCCCAGCAGCACCATGCCCTGGTTCTTGAGATCGCGGCCGACCTGGTAGGTCGCCGTCACGCGGCCCGGCGCGAACGTCTCGTCGCCCGACGTCGTCGTGCCCGGCGCGGTGCTGCCGAGCGGCGTCCAGGTGCTCCTCGACGTGGACTGCCGGATGTCGGCGATCGTGCCGCAGTGGTCGCAGCGTTCCGGCGCCTGCGCTTCCGCGCCCGGCGCCATGGCGGCGAGCGAGGCCGCGACGCCCATCCGCATCACGTGGCGAAAGCTCATGGGGGAAGGGTGTTGAGATAGAACATCGCGTGGAGCATCGGCCCCGGCCGCCCGAGCAGCCCGAACCAGCGCTGGAAGATCGGGTCGATACCGCCGCTGCGGTAGAGCTCGACGACCGCGCGGTTGACCGCGAGCCGGAAGTCCGGGTCGTCGCGGCGCATCACCAGACCGTAGGGCTCGTACGAGATGTCGCTCGGCAGGAAGTCGGTGCCGGTTCCGCCGGTCGCTTGCGAGCGCATCGTCGTGAGCGCGATGCGGTCGCCTGCGAGGCCGTCGACCTTGCCCGATTCGAGGAGGAGGATGCCTGCGCCGTAGGATTCGATCGGCACGATGATCGCGGGCGAGGCGATCGCGGTGAGCGTTCGCGTCAGCGCCAGCTCGGTGGTCGTGCCCGGTATGACCGCGACCCGCTTCCCCTGGAGATCGGCGAGGCGCACGAGCTTCGAGGTGTCGCGCACGAGGACCGCGCCGCCGTCGACGTAGATCGGCACGCTGAAGTCGACGTTCGCCATGCGCGAGAGCGAGATCGTCGTCATGCCGCATTCGAGGTCGACCTCGCCGCGCGCGACCGCCTCGAGTCGCGTCGCAGCGGTCAGCGGGCGCCAGTCGAGCCTCGGCGTCGCAACGCCCGCCGCCTTGCCGATCTCCACCGCGGCGCGCTCGCACAATTCGACCGAGTAGCCGCGCACGCGACCTTCGCGGTCCTTGAACGAGAACGGCGCCGCGTCGGCGCGGTAGCCCATCACGATGGTGCCCGACGACTTGATGCGGTCGAGCGTCGGCCCGGCGAACGCGGGCGGCGCCAGCGCCAAGGCGGCGAAGAGTCCGGAAACGAGCAGGGCGCGCATGTCGAAACGGTCGATCGTCCGGTGGCCGGGACGTGGATCGAGTGTAGCACCCCGCCTGCGCGAGCGAGGCGAACGCGGGGCACCGCACGGCGATTGCGCTACCATGTCGGCCTCGCGCACGACGATGCGCCCTCTCATCCGCGTCAGGAGACCTCCGTGAAACCGTCGCCCGCCCGCTTCGCCGCCACGACCGCCGCGTTCGCCGCCCTGCTGTGCGCCGCCGCGGTGCAGGCGCAGGCCCTGCCCGACACGCTCGGCAAGATCAAGGCCGCCGGCGAGATCAACGTCGCCTACTCGCCCGACTCGATCCCGTTCTCGGCCCAGGGCGCCGACGGCAAGCCCGCCGGCTATTCGATCGACCTGTGCAACAAGGTGATCGCGGCGATCGGGCGCTCGGTCGGCAACCCGAACCTCAAGGTCAACTGGACGCCGGGCACGGTGTCGGAGCGGCTCGCCGCGGTCAGCGCCGGCCGGGCCGACCTCGAATGCGCCAACACGTCGGCGACGCTCTCGCGCATGCAGCACGTCGACTTCAGCAACCTGTCGTTCGTCGATGCGGGCGGCTTCCTCGTCCGCGCCGACGGCCCGATCCAGAGCATCGCCGACATGATGGGCAAGAAGATCGCGGTGATCGGCGGGACCACGACCGAGCAGCGGCTCCATGCGACGCTGAAGGACCGCAAGGTCCAGGCCGGCGTCGTGGCGGTGCGCGACGCGAACGAAGGCGCGCAACTCCTCGAGACCAGGCAGGTCGACGCGTTCGCCGGCGACAAGATCAAGCTGATCGGCATCGCCGTGACCGCGAAGGACCCCGCGTTGTTCTCGCTCTTGGTCGCCGACTTCTCGATCGAGCCCTACGCGTTCGCGCTGCCGCGCGGCGACTCGGCGCTGCGCCTCGTCGTCAACCGCGAACTGACGCGCGTGTACGTCTCGGGCGAGATCGAGGAGATCTTCGCGCGCTGGCTCGGCAAGCTCGGCCGCCCGAGCGGGATGCTGGCCGCGATGTACGTGCTGAACGCGGTGCCCGACTGAACGGAGCGGCCATGACCATCGACAGCATCCTGAGGCGCAGCTCGACCGCGCTCGTCGCGCTCGCAGCGCTTGCGCTCGCGGCCTGCGCACCGCAACCCGCGTTCCAGGTGACCGATGTCCCGTCGACGCGCATCGGCACGGTCGAATCGGTGCAGCAGGTCGTCGCGAGCAACGACACCTCCGGCTTGGGCGCCATCGGCGGCGCGTTGATCGGCGGCGGGCTCGGGAGCCTCATCGGCGGAGGCACCGGCCGCACCGTCGCGACGGTCGTCGGCGCGGTCGGCGGCGCCTATGCCGGCAACCAGATCGAGGCGCGCAATCCGCGCATGGTCTGGCAGATCGCGGTTCGCTACGACGACGGCAGCTTCGCGACGATCCGGCAGGAGGCGACGCCGATCGTGCGTCCCGGCGACCGTGTCCGCGTCAACCCCAACGGCCTCGAACTGATCGGCCGGTAGCCCGCTGGTGGCATCGACGAAGGCCGGGCGCGCGCGCAGCACGCCGCGTCCGGCAAGCGCCGCGAGGCAGGGCGCCCGCTTCGCGGCGGGCGCCGCATCCGCCCCGGTCAGCGGGCGTTTGGCCCGAGCATCTGCGCGAGCGATTGCGCCGCCGCCGTGCCGTCGAGCGCGAGTCGCCGCTCCAGTTCATAGACGTGCGAGGCCATGAGCCGGGCGACGCGTTTCGCGTCGCGGCGCACGATGGCACCGAGGAGCGCCCCGTGCCCGGCGTGGTCGCGCGGGAGCCCGGCGCGCTCGTAGAGCGCGATCGCGAGCGAGGAATGGAGCACGAGTTCGCGCGCGTAGCGCGCGAGCACCGGGTTGCCCGAGGCGTCGGCCAGCCGATGGTGGAAGGCGAGCGAGAAACGCAGGCCGCGCCGGCGATCGTCTTCGGCGTAGGCCGCGTCCTCGTCGCGCACGAGCTTCCGCAGCGCATCGAGGTCGGCGCGGCGCAGTCGCGCGACCGCGGCCTCGGCGACCGCTGCCTCGACGACGCGCCGAGCCGCGAACACGTGCCGCACGTCGGCCGCGGAAGGCCGGGCGACGACCGCGACCCGTTTCTCGCGCAGCGCGACGACGCCCTCGTGATCGAGGCGGCGCAGCGCCTGCCGGACGATGGTGCGCGACACGCCGAAGAAGTCGCCGAGCGCGAGTTCCTGCAGCTTCGTGCCCGGCGCGAGGCGGCGCTCGAGGATCGCCTGCCGGATGGCCCGGCAGATGCGCGCCTCCGCACCGCCCGCCTGACGTCGTGCCGCCATCGCGCGAGCCTACTCCCGCGGGAGATCGCCGGTCAAACGATCCGGGATACACCGAGGGCGTCATCATGTATGCATGATCGGGCGGAGCCTCCGGCCGGTCGTGCCCCCCCGGCCTCCCGCCCCCGCCGCGCGGCGGCCCGGGCGCGTCGGCGCGCGATGCGGTATGCATTCCCGCGCGCGCGGTTGACAAACCCCCTCCGCGGCGGGAGCATCGCAGGCGACCCCCGGGCGCGCCGCCCGGCCCTTCCGGAACCGCGCCCCCGATGCCCGCCGACGGGACCGACCCGATCCGCCTCGTGCTGAACGGCGAGCGCGTCGACGTCGCGGGACGCTCGCCGCAGACGACGCTGCTCGCGTGGCTGCGCGAGGAACGCTCGCTCACCGGGACCAAGGAAGGCTGCGCCGAAGGCGACTGCGGCGCCTGCACCGTCGTCGTCGCAGGGTCGCGCGGCGACGGCACGCTCGACTGGAAGCCGGTCAACGCCTGCATCCGGCTCCTGCCCTCGCTCGACGGCAAGGCCGTGTTCACGGTCGAGGCGCTGCGCCCGTCCTCCGGGACGCTCCACCCGGTGCAGCAGGCGCTCGTGGAGTGCCACGCCTCGCAGTGCGGCTTCTGCACGCCGGGCTTCGCGATGAGCCTGTTCGGACTGTGGAAGAACGCGCACGCGCCCGAGCGGGAGGCGATCGACGACGCGCTCTCGGGCAACCTGTGCCGGTGCACCGGGTACCGGCCGATCGTCGACGCCGCGCAGCGCATGGGAGCCATCGACGCAAAGGCGTGCGGCGCCCTCGGCTGGCGCGGGCCCGGCGTCGCCGCGGACGGAAGCCGCATCGTCTCCCCGGAGGAACAGCGGCTCGCCGCGGAACTCGACGCGCTCGCACGCGACGCGACGTTCGACTACGAGGGCGCGGGACAGCGCTGGCTCGCCCCGATCGACGCGGACGGTCTCGCCGCGGCCTGCCTCGCGCACCCCGACGCACGCATCGTCGCCGGCGCGACCGATGTCGGCCTGTGGATCACCAAAGAGCACCGGGACCTGGGCACGCTCGTCTCCACCGGCGCGGTCCGCGACCTCGCGACGGTCCGCCGCGACGGGCACTCGATCGAGATCGGCGCGGCGGCGACGCTCGCCGACGCGTTCGAGGCGCTCGACGACGACTACCCCGAACTCCACGAAGCGTGGATGCGGTTCGCCTCTTCGCCGATCCGCAACGCCGGCACGCTCGGCGGCAACGTCGCCAACGGATCGCCGATCGGCGACTCGATGCCCGTGCTGATCGCGCTCCGCGCGTACGTCGTGCTGCGTCGCGGCGAAGCGACGCGCGCGATGCCGGTCGAGGACTACTACCTGGGCTACCAGAAGACCGCGCGCGTTCCCGGGGAGTTCGTGGCGTCGGTGCGCGTGCCGCGCCGGCCCGCGGGGCTCGCGCTCCGCGCCTACAAGCTCTCGAAGCGCTACGACCAGGACATCTCGTCGGTGTTCGCCGCGTTCGCGCTCACGCTCGACGCGGGCCGCGTGACGGCCGCGCGCATCGGTTGCGGCGGCGTCGCGGCGACGCCGAAGCGCGCGTCCTCGGCCGAGGCCGCGCTCGAGGGCAAGCCGTGGGACGAGGCCTCCGCCGAGGCCGCCGCCGTCGCGCTCGAGGCCGAGTTCGCGCCGATCGACGACATGCGGGCCTCCGCGGCGTATCGTCGCCGCGCGCTCGGCAACCTGATGCGCCGCTTCTGGCTCGAGACCGGCGCGAAGACCTCGGCGCCGACGCGGATCGGCGACCTGTCGCCGGTCGAATGACGCGATGAACGATCCGCGCACTCCGCTCGCGGCGTTCGGTGCCGCGCTCGAACCCGAACCGGCCGGCGCGGCGCTGCCGCACGAGTCCGCGGCGCTGCACGCGAGCGGCGAGGCGAACTACACCGACGACCTCGCCGAGCCGCGCGGGATGCTCCACGCCGCGGTCGGCGTCTCGCCGATGGCGCACGGGCGAGTGCGCTCGGTCGACCTTCACGCGGTCCGCGCGACACCCGGCGTCGTCGACGTGATCGTCGCCGCCGATCTTCCGGGCGCGAACGACGTCGGGCCGGTCCTCCACGACGACCCGATCCTCGCCGACGGCGTCGTCCACTTCGCCGGCCAGCCGGTGTTCGCCGTCGCCGCGACGAGCGTGGAGGCGGCCCGCCGCGCGGCGCGCGCGGCACGCTTCGACATCGAACCGCTGCCGCCGATCCTCACTGTCGCGGAAGCGATGGCCGCGCGGTCGTTCGTGCTGCCTCCTGTGCACGTCGCGCGCGGCGAGCCCGCCCCCGCGCTCGCCCGGGCGCCGCACCGTCTCGCCGGTACGATCGAGAGCGGCGGCCAGGACCACTTCTACCTCGAGGGTCAGATCGCGCTCGCGATCCCGCAGGAGGGCGGCGGGATGCGCGTCTGTTGCTCGACCCAGCATCCGGGCGAGGTGCAGCACACCGTCGCGCGAGCGCTCGCCATCGATGCGCACGACGTCGTCGTCGAATGCCGGCGCATGGGCGGCGGTTTCGGCGGCAAGGAATCGCAGATGTCGCTCTTCGCCTGCGTCGCCGCGGTGCTCGCGCGGCGCAGCGGCCGCGCGGTCAAGCTGCGCCTCGACCGCGACGACGACATGCGCTCGACCGGCAAGCGCCACGCGTTCGTGCACGGCTACGACGTCGGCTTCGACGACGACGGCCGCCTCCTCGCGCTCGACCTCACGCTGGCCTCGCGCTGCGGGTTCTCGGCCGACCTGTCCGGACCGGTCAACGATCGCGCGATGTTCCACGCCGACAACGCCTACTGGCTGCCCGACGTCGCGATCCACAGCTACCGCTGCAGGACCAACACGGTGTCCGACACGGCGTTTCGCGGTTTCGGCGGCCCGCAGGGCATGTTCGCGATCGAGGCGGTGATCGACGCGGTCGCGCGCGCCACCGGCCGCGACCCGCTCGACGTCCGCAAGGCGAACCTCTACGGCGTCGGCGAGCGCAACGTCACGCCGTTCGGCATGACGGTCGAGGACAACATCGCGCCCGCGCTGATCGAGCGCCTCGAGCGCACCTCGCGCTACCGCGAACGCCGCGCGGCGATCGCGCGATGGAACCGGACGAGCCCGGTGATCCGGCGCGGCCTCGCGCTCACGCCGGTGAAGTTCGGCATCTCGTTCACCGCGACGCACTACAATCAGGCCGGCGCGCTCGTCCACGTCTACACCGACGGCACCGTGCTGCTGAACCACGGCGGCACCGAGATGGGCCAGGGCCTGTTCACGAAGGTCCGGCAGGTCGTGGCGCAGGAACTCGGGATTCCGCCCTCGCGCGTGCGCGTGTCCGCGACCGACACGAGCAAGGTGCCCAATGCATCGGCCACCGCGGCCTCGTCGGGCACCGATCTCAACGGCATGGCCGCGCGCGACGCCTCGGTGCGCCTGCGCGCGCGCCTCGCCGCGCACGCGGCGCGCACGTTCGGCTGCGACGACGGCGCGGTCGCGTTTCGCGCCGGCGTCGTGACCGGCGGCGGGAAGTCGATGACCTTCGCCGAACTCGCCCGCTCCGCTTACCTCGCGCGCGTGTCGCTGTCGGCGACCGGCTTCTACGCCACGCCGAAGGTCCACTACGACACGAAGACGCTGACCGGCCGCCCGTTCTTCTACTACGCGTACGGCGCCGCGTGCGCGGAAGCGGCGATCGACACGCTGACCGGCGAGCACCGCCTGCTCGCCGTCGACATCCTGCACGACGTCGGCACCTCGCTCAACCCGGCGATCGACCGCGGGCAGATCGAGGGCGGGTTCCTGCAGGGCTGGGGCTGGCTCGCGATGGAGGAACTGGTCTTCGACGCCCGGGGCGAGTTGCGCACGCACGCGCCGTCGACCTACAAGATCCCGACCTCGCGCGACTGGCCCGCCCGCGTGCGCATCGACTTCTGGCCGGAGGCGAACCGCGAGGAGACGATCCACCGCAGCAAGGCGGTCGGCGAACCGCCGCTGATGCTCGCGCTCGCGGGCTACCACGCGTTGCGCGACGCGGTGTCGAGCCTGTCGGACTACCGGTTCGCGCCCGATCTCGACGCTCCCGCCACCGACGAGCGCATCCTGCGCGCGGTCGACGACATGCGGCGGCGCGCGAAGGCGGCGGCATGACCGGACTCGCGTCGGAACTCGCCCGCGCCATCGCGGCGGACGGCCGCGCGGCCATCGTCGCGATCGCGCACGGCAGCGGCTCGATTCCGCGCGAGCCGGGAGCATGGCAGGTGGTCTCCGCCGGCGGCGCCGCGGGCACGATCGGCGGCGGACACCTCGAGCACGAGGCCTCGAGGCTCGCGCGCGACGCGGTCGCGGGCACGACGCCCGCGGCGACCTGGCTCGTGCGTTTCCCGCTCGCCGCGCGGCTCGGCCAGTGCTGCGGCGGCGTCGCGACGGTCGCCTTCGCGGTCGTCGATGCGGCGGACGGCTGGCTCGACGTCGCGCTCGCCTGCGAGCGCACCGGCGCAGGCTTCGCGCTCGTGCATCGCCTGGGCGTGGCGGACGGCGCGGCGCGGCTGCTGGTCGTGACGGCCGACGATTCGCGCGGATCGATCGGGGACGCGGACCTCGACTCGGCCGCGGTGGCGGCCGCGCGGGGGCGCCTTGCCCCCGGCGGCGTCACCGGGCTCGCCGAGGTCGGCGCGGCGTCGCTCTTCATCCACGTCGTGCGACCGCAGGCGTTCGACCTGCTGGTCTTCGGCAACGGCCACGTCGGCCGCGCGCTCGTGCAGGTGCTGGGCGCGCTGGCCTGCCGGGTGCGCTGGATCGACGAGCGCGAGGCGGACTTCCCGGCGCACATCCCCGGCAACGTCGAGGTCGTCGTCACCGACGCGCCCGCCGACGAACTCGCCGACGCGCCGCGCGGCGCCTGCGTGGTCGTCACCACGCACTCGCACATCCTCGACTTCGAGATCGTCGAGGCCGCGCTCGCCCGCGACGACTGGACCTACCTCGGCCTCATCGGCTCGGCCTCGAAGCGCGCGCAGTTCGCGCGGCGCCTCGCCTCGCGCGGCGTGTCCGTGGATGCGTTCGCGCGCGTCACCTGCCCGATCGGCGCGAGCGCCGGGCTCGCCGGCAAGGAGCCGGGCGTGATCGCGGTCGGCGTGGCGGCGGAGATCCTCGCGCTGCGCGAGCGCCGCGCGAGCGATGGCGATCACCGCGGCGAGACGACGAAGGGGGGCGGCCTCCGTTCCGCGCCGGACGTGCGGAGGACCCGGGCGTGACGGGCGTCGCTCCCGGCACCGCGTCGCGCCTTGCGCTCTCGGGCATCACGAAGGTCTATCCGTCGGTCGTCGCGAACGACGGCATCGACCTCGAGGTGGCGCCCGGCGAGATCCACGCGGTGCTGGGCGAGAACGGCGCCGGCAAGTCGACGCTGATGAAGGTGATCTACGGCGTCGTGAAGCCCGACGCGGGAACGATCCGCTGGGAAGGCAAGCCGGTCACGATCGCCAATCCCGCGCGCGCGCGCCGGCTCGGCATCGGCATGGTGTTCCAGCACTTCTCGCTGTTCGAGACGCTGACCGTGGCCGAGAACATCGCGCTCGCGCTCGACCGCGAACGCGCCGGCGGCGACCTGCCGGCGCGCATCCGCGACGTGTCCGCCCGCTACGGCCTGCCGCTCGACCCCGACCGCCACGTCCACTCGATGTCGGTCGGCGAGCGGCAGCGGGTCGAGATCGTGCGCTGCCTGCTGCAGGACCCGCGGCTCCTGATCATGGACGAGCCGACCTCGGTGCTGACGCCGCAGGCGGTCGAGAAGCTGTTCGCGACGCTGCGCCGGCTCGCGGGCGAGGGCTGCAGCATCCTCTACATCAGCCACAAGCTCGACGAGATCCGCGCGCTCTGCACGCGCGCGACGGTGCTGCGCGGCGGCAAGGTCACCGGCACCTGCGACCCGCGGCGCGAGTCCTCGGCATCGCTCGCGCGGATGATGATCGGCGGCGACCTGCCGCACCCGCGGCATCGCGACGTCAGCCGCGGCGAGCCGAGGCTCGTCGTCGAGGGACTTTCGCTTCCCTCCGACGACCCGTTCGGCACCTCGCTCGTCGACCTGCGGCTCGCGGTGCACGCGGGCGAGATCGTCGGCATCGCCGGCGTCTCGGGCAACGGCCAGAAGGAACTGATGGCGGCGCTCTCGGGCGAGCGGCGGATCGACGACGCGCGGGCGATCACGCTCATGGGCGTCGCCGCGGGCCGGCTCGACGCCGACGAACGGCGCGCGCTCGGACTCGCGTTCGTCCCGGAGGAGCGACTGGGGCGCGGCGCGGTGCCGGAGATGTCGCTCGCGGAGAACGCGCTCCTCACCGCGCACGCGCGAGGACTCGTGCGGCGCGGATTCGTGCAGGCCGCGGCCGTGCGTGCGTTCGCGCAGACGACGATCGAGCGCTACCACGTCAAGGCCGGAGGCCCGGACGCGGCCGCGCGCTCGCTCTCGGGCGGCAACCTGCAGAAGTTCATCGTCGGGCGCGAGATCGGGCAGAGTCCGAAGGTGATGGTCGCCGCGCAGCCGACCTGGGGCGTGGACGTCGGCGCCGCGGCACAGATCCGCCAGGCGCTGATCGACCTCCGGGACGCGGGCGTCGCGGTCCTCGTGGTCTCCGAGGAGCTGGACGAACTCTTCGAGATCTGCGACCGCATCGCGGTGATCGCGCAGGGCAGGCTCGCAGAGGCGCGGCCCGCCCGCGAGACGAGCGCCGCGGAGATCGGGATGCTGATGGCGGGTTCGTTCATCGCCCCGGGCGCTCAGGCCGCGCGCGGGTTCTCGCCGGCCGGGGCCATCGGGGCGGAGCCGTGATGTTCGACTCGACGGTCCTCACGAACCCGCGCTCCGTCCGGCGACGAATGGCGTCGCGGATCCCATGATGTTCCGCCTCGAAGCCCGCCCCGAACCGTCGCGCACCTTCCGCTGGGCGTCGCCGCTGATCGCGGTCGGCATGACGATCGCGGTCGGGCTCGTGCTGTTCCCGCTGATGGGCAAGAACGCGCTCGACGCGTTCCACGCGTTCTTCGTGAAGCCGGTCGACTCGCTCTACGGCGTGGGCGAACTGCTGCTCAAGGCGTCGCCGCTGATGCTGATCGCGACCGGCCTCGCGGCGGGCTACCGTGCGAACGTCTGGAACATCGGCGCCGAAGGCCAGCTCACGATGGGCGCGATCGCGGGCGGCGGCGTCGCGCTCGCGTTCGAGGGCAGCACCTCGCCGCTGCTGCTGCCGGTGATGTTCGCGGCGGGCATGGCGGGCGGGATGGCGTGGGCGGCGATCCCGGCGTTCCTGCGCACCCGCTTCAACGCGAACGAGATCCTCGTCTCGCTGATGCTGGTCTACGTCGCGACGTTCGTCCTGTCGATCCTCGTCCACGGCGCCTGGCGCGACCCCGAGGGCTTCAACTTCCCGCAGTCGAGGATGTTCACCGAAGGCGCGATCCTGCCGAACCTCCTCGCCGAGACGCGACTCAACGTCGGGCTCCTGGTCGCGCTCGCCGTCGTGGCCTCCGGCTGGGTGTTCATGGAGAAGAGCTTCGTCGGCTACCAGATGCGCGTCGCCGGCCTCGCGCCCGCCGCGGCGCACTACGCCGGCATCTCGTCGCCGCGCACCGTGTGGATCGGCATGCTCGTCGGCGGCGCGTGCGCGGGACTCGCGGGCGTCGGCGAGGTCGCCGGGCCGATCGGACAACTGCTGCCGTCGGTGTCGCCGGGCTACGGCTTCGCGGCGATCATCGTCGCGTTCGTCGGCCGGCTGAATCCGGTCGGGATCGTGTTCGCGAGCCTCCTCATGTCGCTCCTCTACCTCGGCGGGGAATCGGCGCAGCTGAATCTCGCGCTGCCGTCGTCGGTCACCGGACTGTTCCAGGGAACGCTGCTCTTCTTCCTGCTGGCGGCGGATGTCCTCATCGGCTACCGCTTCCGCCGGCGCCGGGTCGGAAGGGCGCCGGCGTGAAGCGCCCGGTTCCCGCGACCGGGTCGATCCGCGGCGCAACCGCGCCTCGCGCGCACGCGCGCCTCCGCCCGACGAAAGACTGACCGACGATGGACACCGTCGCGCAACTCGTCGTCCTGACGCTCGCCGCGGGCACGGCGCTCGTGTACGCGAGCCTGGGCGAACTCGTCACCGAGAAGTCGGGCGTGCTGAACCTCGGCGTCGAGGGCATGATGCTGGTCGGCGCGGTCGTCGCGTTCATCGTCGCGTCGAAGTCCGGATCGCCGTGGCTCGGCGTCGCCGCGGGCACCGCGGCGGGCGCCGCGGTATCGCTCGTCTTCGGCGTCATCGCGCTCTCGCTGATGGCGAACCAGGTCGCGACCGGACTCGCGCTGTCGCTCTTCGGCGTCGGGCTCTCGGCGTTCGTCGGCCTCGACTACGTGTCGGTCGTGATCGAGGGCATCAAGCCGCTCGCGATCAAGGGGCTCTCCGACCTGCCCCTCGTCGGGCCGCTGCTGTTCGGCCACAACCCGCTCGTCTACCTGTCGTTCGTGCTGTTCGCCGCCGTGCAGTGGTTCCTGACCCGATCGAGGGCGGGACTCGTGCTCCGCGCGGTCGGCGAGTCGCCGCAGTCGGCGCACGCGATCGGCTATCCGGTCGTCGCGATCCGCTACGCCGCGGTGGTGTTCGGCGGCGCCTGCTCGGGGCTCGCCGGCGCCTACCTGTCGGTCGCCTACACGCCGCTGTGGGTCGAGGGCATGGTGGCCGGACGCGGCTGGATCGCGCTGGCGCTGGTCGTGTTCGCGACCTGGCGGCCGTGGCGCGTGCTCGCCGGAGCGTACCTCTTCGGCGGCGTCACGCTCGCGCAGTTCCAGGCCCAGGCCGCGGGCTCGGCGATTCCCGCGCAGTACCTGTCGATGCTGCCCTACCTCGCGACCATCGTCGTGCTGGCGATCATCTCGCGCGACGCGGTCACCATCCGCCTGAACGCGCCGGCGTCGCTCGGCAAGCCGTTCCACCCCCACGCGTGAGCGCTGAATGCACGTTGATCGGCGCGGCCGGCGACCCGCTTCGGTGCCGCCGGACACCAGCAACCCCGCCGGCCGGCCCCGCGCCCGTTCCGGCGTAGAATCCGCCTCCGCACGACGCCATCCGCCGACGGGTGGCTTCCCCCTCCCGCCCCCCGCATTCCAAGGAGATTGCCGCAATGCCGAAGATGAACCGCAGGACCGCGCTGGCGACGATGGCCGGCGCGCTCGCGTCCACCGCCATCCCGGCGCTCTCGCAGCCGAAGGCCGCCGGTCCGATGAAGATCGGCTTCGTCTACGTGAGCCCGATCGGCGACGCCGGCTGGACTTTCCAGCACGACATCGGCCGCAAGCAGATGGAGGCGGCGCTCGGCGGCAAGGTGACGAGCAAGTACATCGAGAACGTGCCGGAGGGCGCCGACGCCGAGCGCGTGATCCGCGAACTCGCGCAAAGCGGCCACCAGATGATCTTCACGACCTCGTTCGGCTACATGAACCCGACGATCAAGGTCGCGCAGAGCTTCCCGAAGACCCATTTCGACCACGCGACCGGCTACAAGACCGCGGCCAACGTGGGCATCTACAACGCGCGCTTCTACGAGGGCCGCTATCTCGCCGGGATCGTCGCGGGCCGCATGACCAAGTCGAACGTCGCGGGCTACGTCGGCGCGTTCCCGATCCCCGAGGTGGTGATGGGCATCAACGCGTTCACGCGCGGGATGCGCAGCGTGAACCCGAAGGCCGAGGTGAAGGTCGTGTGGGTCAATTCCTGGTTCGACCCGGGCAAGGAGCGCACCGCCGCCGATACGCTCGTCTCGCAGGGCGCAGACGTGCTCACGCACCACACCGATTCGACCGCCGCCGTGCAGGCCGCGGAAGCGAAGGGCGTCTACGCGGTCGCCTACCACAGCGACATGTCGAAGTACGGCCCGAAGGCGCAGCTCACCGCGGTCACCCACCAGTGGGGCGACTACTACACGAAGACCGTGCAGGCGGCGGTCGACGGCAAGTGGAAGCCGTCGAGCCTCTGGGGCGGCATCAAGGAAGGCATGATCAAGATGGCGCCGTTCAACGCCGCCGTGCCGAAGTCGGTCCAGGACGAGGTCGGCAAGGTCGAGGCCGACATCCGGACCGGCAAGTTCCACCCGTTCACCGGCCCGGTGAAGGACAACGAGGGCAAGGAGCGGATCGCGGCGGGCAAGACGATCGACGACGCGACGCTGAACAAGATGGACTACTACGTCGAAGGCGTGCAGGGGAAGCTCCCGGCGTCGAAGTAGCGCATCGCGCAACGTTGCGGGCGGGCGCACCTCGGTGCGCCCGTTTCGCTGGTGCCGCGGAGGCCGACATGTGCAGGAGCTCAAGGAGGCTGTTCGACGTCGCGCCGCCGGCCTCCGACGACGGGAGCCGCGCGGCATCGCGGCAGCGCTGCCGCCGCCACCTGCCTCCGAGCCGCGATGCCGACGGTCACTGAGCGCTACGTCGAACTCGCCGGCCGCGTCGCGCATCGGCTCGGCGCGCCGCGGGTGCGGGCGTTCCACCTGCCGCCGGCGAGCGGCACCAAGGAGGCGGAGTTCTGCGCGCTGGAACTCGACGAGGGCTCGATCGGCTTCGCCTACATCCAGCTCGCAGGCACCGAATCGCCGTTGCGCGAACGCCACGGCGGACATGGCCTGGCGGGCATCGATGCCGCTTCGCTCGCGGCGGGGTTCGCGACGGACGATCCGGTCGCGCGCGCGCTCGGTTTCGCCACGATCAACGCGCTGTCGCAGGGCCTGTTCACGCGCGCGCGTTGGGTGCCGGACGCCGGCGGCGATCCGCTGGGCGCGATCGACCCGCGGCCCGGAGAGCACATCGGCATGATCGGGCTCTTCACTCCGCTCGTCCCGATCGTCCGTCGGTCGGGCGCGAGGCTCACGGTGCTCGAACTCAAGCCGGAACTCGTGCGCGACGAGCCGGGCGTTCGCGTGACGCTCGACCCCGCGGAGCTCGAGACCTGCGACAAGGTCGTCTCGACCTGCACGATCATCCTGAACGACACGCTGGACGACGTGCTCGCAGCCTGCCGTCACGCGCGCCACGTCGCGGTGGTCGGCCCGACCGCGGGCACCCTGCCCGATCCGCTGTTCGAGCGCGGCGTCGCGACGCTCGGCGGGCGGCGCGTCGTCGACCGCGATGCGTTCCTGCGGGCATTCACGAGCGGCGGCAAATGGGGCGCGCACGCGGCGAAATACGTCATCGCGCGCGGCGACTATCCGGGCGTCGAGCGGCTCATCGCGGCCGCGGCCTGATCGCAGGGGCGCGATGACCGCCGACTCCCCGAGAACACCGCAGGAAGGAGTTTCACGATGATCACGCAGCTTCCGCGCATCCAGCCCGAGATCGCAGAGCGGGCGATCCCCGACGACGAGCGCGTCTGGGTGCCGCAGGCGAAGGACGTCTGGTTCCGGCCGCTGCTCCTGAACACCGTCACCGGAAGCTGGTGCAACCTCCTGCGCGTGCGCAAGACCGGCGTGCTCTCGCGCCACGTCCACCCGTCGTGGGTGACCGGACTCGTGATGAAGGGCGCGTGGCGCTACCTCGAGCACGACTGGGTGGCGACCGAAGGGAGTTTCGTCTACGAGCCGCCCGGCGAGATCCACACACTCGTGGTCGACGAAGCCGTCGGCGCGCAGGAGATGATCACGTTCTTCAACATCCACGGCGCGATGATCTACGTCGACGACGAGGGGGCGGTCACCGGCTACGAGGACGTCTTCACCAAGGCCGAGATGTGCCGCAGGCACTACCGCGCCTGCGGGCTGGGCGAGCGGTTCGTCGACCAGTTCATCCGGTAGGGCCGGGGCGCGACGCGGGCCGGGCACCGTACGCCGCGCGCGGGAGTAAGCTTCCGCAATACCTGCGACCGCCGACGCCATGCGCCGAACCCTCACCGCCCTCTTGGCCGCGATCCCGCTCGCCGTCGCCGCCGCGACCGGCCCCTACGACGAGGGCGCGGACGCCCGCGCCGACATCGCCTCCGCGCTGTCGCGCTCCGCGCACACGCGGATGCCGGTGCTCGTCGTGTTCGGCGCCAACTGGTGCGCCGACTGCAAGATCCTCGACCTGGCGTTCCGGCAGGGCGCTGCGGCTCCGCTCATCGCCCGCCGCTTCCAGGTCGTGAAGGTCGACGTCGGGCGCTTCGACCGCAACGTCGACCTCGCCGCGAAATTCGGCGTCCCGCTGAAGAGCGGCATTCCCGCGGTGGCGGTGCTCTCGCCCGAAGGCACCGTGATCTACGCGACGCAGGCGGGCGAACTCGCCGACGCGCGGAACATGGGCGATCGCGCCATCTACGATTTCTTCGACCGCGTCGCCGCGCAGGGCGGGAGGTAGCGAACGCGCGATGGCGTGGCGCCGGGGGCCATCGCGCGGCCGGCGGCAGGATGCGGGATCCGGCCGCTTCTCAACCGGCGCCGCTTCGGGTACAAGGGACGTTTCGCCCGTCCTCCGCGCCTTCGCCCCGCCGACCCATGATCGACGCCACCTGGATCCTGTTCATCGTCGCCTCGCTCGTGCTGATCGTGACGCCGGGCCAGGACATGGTGCTCGTCATGTCGCGCTCGATCGCGCAAGGCGCGCACGCGGGCGTCGCGACCGCGGCGGGCGTGAGCGTCGGGCTGGTCGGTCACACGATCCTCGCGACGGTGGGCCTGGGCGCGCTGCTGCGCGCCTCCGAGTGGCTGTTCCTCGCGTTGAAGCTCGTCGGCGCGGTCTACCTCGTCTACGTCGGCATCCAGTTGCTGCGCACCCGCCACGCGGAACTCGCGTTCGCAGGCGGCGCGCGGAAGTCGCCCGGCCGCCTGTTCGTCGAGGGCGCGCTGTCGAATCTCTCCAATCCGAAGATCGCGGTGTTCTACTTCGCGTTCCTGCCGCAGTTCGTCACGCCTGGCGCCGCGCATCCGACGCTGTCGATCTTCGTGCTCGGCCTCGTCTTCGCCGGGCTCACGTTCGTCGTCAAGGGCCCGGTGGGCCTTTGCGCCGGCATGTTGTCCGGCGCGCTGCGCTCACGCCCGCGCGCGCTCGTCTGGCTCACCCGGACGAGCGGCGCGGTGCTCGTCGGGCTGGGCGTCGGGCTCGCGTTCGAACGGCGTGCCTGACCGGATCGACGCCGCCGTCCGCTGCTGCGCCAAGGCGCGCATCGGCGGACAAGGCAGGTCCACCCCCGCGTGACGGCGGGTTCGACGCGACGTACCGCACCCGATTCCGCAACCGACCCGAGGTCCATCGATGGCATTCCTGCCCCGGGATTTCGTCGTCCCGGCCGTCGTCGAGACCGCGCGTTTCCGCATGCGCTCGATCACGATCCACGACGCGTTCAAGGACTACGATGCGGTCATGTCGAGCCGCGAGCACCTGTGGCGCCGCTTCGGCGAGGTCTGGGGCTGGCCCGCGGACGACCTCACGATCGAGCAGAACATCGTCGACCTGGGCTGGCACCAGAAGGAGTTTCAGTTGCGCTCGTCGTTCGACTACGCGGTGATGTCGCGCGACGACGCGCGGCTCCTCGGCTGCGTCTATGTCGATCCCCCGCATGTCGGGGGCACCGACGCCGACGTCTGGTTCTGGGCGCGGGCGAGCGAACTTTCGTGCGGCCTCGAGGACGACTTGCACTCGTTCCTGCGCCGCTGGCTCGCGAACGACTGGCCGTTCTCGAAGGTCACGCTCAACGGCGAGCCCACCACGCTCGCGTCCTCCGACCGGAGCGGCGCCTGATGCTGAAGACCTACCGCGGGCGCTGCCATTGCGGCGCCGTCGTCTTCGAGGCGGACCTCGACCTGACGCAACCGTCGTTCCGCTGCAACTGCTCGATCTGCCGCCGCACGCGACCCTGAATGAGAAGTCCCGTCGATCCCGCGCCTTCGCCCCCCCTCGCGCGCCCTTCGCGCGTCGCGCAGACGGAGCGTCTCGTCGTCCACTGGTTCGAGCCGGACGACGCCCCGTTCGGGCTCGCGCTCCTGAACGATCCCGATTGGCTGCGCCACATCGGCGATCGGGGGGTGCGTGACCTCGACGGCGCGCGCATCGTCGCGATCGTCTCGCAGGAGAACCCACCGTCGCGACGGCTGCTCGAACGCCTCGGCTTCCGCCGCGAGGGGACGATCCGCCTGCCGCCCGGCGACGAGGAACTGCTGCACTACGTGTCGGAGGCCTGATGCGATGAGTCGCGCGCCGATCCCGTTCGACGACGGTGCCGCGTACGACCGGATGATGGGCGGCTGGAGCCGGCTCGCGGGCGACGTGTTCCTCGACTGGCTCGCGCTCCCCGCCGGGTTGCGCTGGCTCGACGTCGGCTGCGGCAACGGCGCGTTCACCGGCCGCATCGTCGCGCGCGCCGCGCCGTCGGGCGTCGACGCGATCGATCCGTCGGCGGGCCAGATCGAATGGGCGCGCGCGCAGGCCGCCACCGCAGAGGTGCGCTTCCGGACCGGCGACGCGGCATCGCTTCCCTATGCCGACGCCAGCTTCGACGTCGCGCTGATGGCGCTGGTGATCTTCTTCGTGCCCGACCCGGCGGCGTGCGTCGCCGAGATGGTGCGCGTCGTGCGTCCCGGCGGCGCGGTCGCCGCCTACGTCTGGGACATGCACGGCGGCGGCTTCCCGCACGCCGCGCTCGCCTCCGTGCTGCACGAGATGGGCACGCCGGCGCAAAAGCCGCCGAGCGTCGAAGCCTCGCGGATCGACACGATGCGTGTCCTGTGGCAGGACGCCGGGCTCGCCGGCATCGAGACCCGGCAGATCGCCGTCGAGCGCCGATTCGCGAACTTCGACGAGGTGTGGGCTTCCGGCATGTCGGGCGCGGCATTCCGCTCGATCCTCGACGCGCGACCCGCGGACGAGGTCGAGCAGATCCGTTCACGGGTGCGCGCGCGCCTCGCCATCGCAGCGGACGGCAGTGTCACGCAACGCGCGCGGGCCAACGCAGTCAAGGGACGACGGCCGGGTTGATCCCCTCGGCACGACCGGGCACGGTCCGCGCGCGGGCCATCATGCCTTCGACGCGAAGCGTGATCGGAGTTGCCCGTCCGGGAGTGCGGGGAGGCGGCGCGCGCCCCCCGCACGCGCCGGCGAACGCCGTCAATTCGTGGCGAAGCAGTAGAAGAGTCCGGCGCTGCCGGTCGCCCGGAGCTTCGCCGCGTCGCAACCCGCGCTCGGGTGCGACATGTTCCACGACTGCGCCCAGGGCACGGGCGCGAGCCCCGTGCGATCGTGGTGTCCCACCATCGCCGAGCCGTCCGGACCGCCCTTGGTCCAGTTGCCGCAGGTCATGTCGGGGTTGGTCCCTCCCCCCGGAAACGCGGTGCCGTCGAGGCGCGACCCGGTGAGGATGTCGTGGTTGTTCGGCGTGTCGCCCCGGCCGTTCACCGTCTGGCCCCGTTCGTCGATCGCCGTCTGCTTGTCGAGGTTGTTCGACGCGGAGTGCAGGTCGTTGACGCTCTGCGCGATCACCTCGCCTTTGTAGTTCCGCCACGGACCGCTCCCGATGCGGTCGCGCGCGTTCACCGCGCTCGCATCGGTGGGTGCGGGCGCCTGCGTGCTCAGGTAGGCCCGCCAGGTACGCCCGCCCGCCCCCGCGGCGGCGGCGAGCTTCTGGCAATGGGCATCCGCGCCCGCGAGGCCGCCGAGGTTCGCGCCCTGGCCCGGGCCGGCGCTCGTGACGAAGAACGTCATGTTCTGCGGTCCGCCCTGCGTCGCCATCCCCGCGCATCCGGTCAGCACCACGCCTGCGGCTGCCAGCGCCATTCCGAGCATCGTCCTTCGCATGGATCCTCCTCCAGGTTCACGCGTTGCGCGGCCGGATGCGCCGCGGTCCCGGCCCGTGCCTCGCCGGACATCCGGTACGACGCACGAGCCAAGGTGGACGAACAGTCGCCCGCGCAGGTTATTCCTCCGGGATGGCGAAGTTTCCGTCCCCAGCGCAATCGGCCCGCCGAGGCCGCGCGCCGTGCGCCCACCGGTTCGCGTATCCTGCGTGCGGGCCGGAGCATCGGACTTGCCGCGACACCTCGATCGCGGCGCGACGGCCGTCCGGCCGATCCGACGGAGGAGGTGCGACATGGCAACCTACGTGGTCCTCGCGAACTTCACCGACCAGGGCATCCGCAACGTCAAGGATTCGCCGGAACGCCTCGCGGCCTTCCGGGCCGCGGCCGAGAAGCTCGGCTTCTCGATCCGGCACGCGTACTACACCGTCGGCGCGCACGACATGGCGGTGGTCGTCGAAGGGCCGGACGACGCGATCACTGCGGGCCTGCTGAAACTGGGTTCGCTCGGCAACGTGCGCACGACCTCGATGCGTGCCTGGTCGGTCGACGAGATGAAGGCGATCATCGGCCGGATCGGCTGACGGCGGGTCCCGGCGGGAGCGGCATCGGTCGACGACTGCGGCGTGCGAACGACACGTACGCCGGCCGCACGGGCCTGCGCTCGGCGCGGCCGGCGAAACCCATGATCTCCCTGCTCGACAACATCGTGTGGCACGCGTTGTCCGGCGCGCAGGCCCGCTTCGCGCAGGGCGCGGGCGCGGCGCGCCGGTACACGCGCGGCTTTTCGCCGATCGTGGGGTTCGCCGACCAGGCGCGGCCCGACTTCGCCGCGCTCGCGCCGTTCTGCGGTCCGGACGAGCATTTCTACTGCGACGGCTGGTCGGGCACCGCGCCGCTGGGGTGGCGGGTCGAAGCCGAGACGACGATGTTCAAGATGGTGTGGGACCGGCCACCGCCCGGCCGCGACGAGGCGCCCGACGCGCTGCCGCTCGCGCCCGCGCACCACGAACAGGCACTCGCGCTCGCGACGCTGACGAAGCCCGGCCCCTTCGGCCCGCGCACGCCGGAACTCGGCGAGTATTTCGGCATCTTCGACGGCGAACGGCTGATCGCGATGGCGGGCGAACGCATGCAGGCGGGCACGCTGCGCGAGGTGAGCGGCGTGTGCACGCACCCGGAGGCCCAGGGGCGCGGCCTCGCGCGGCGGCTGATGGAGAAGCTCGTCTTCCGCCAGATGCGGCGCGGCGAGACGCCGTTCCTGCACGTCATGAGCGGCAACGCGAACGCGCGAGAGCTCTACGCGCGCATGGGCTTTCGCGACTACCGCGAGGCCGTCGTGCGCGTCGTGGCGCCGGCCTGACGACACGCCGCGGTCGCGATGACTGCACCTGCCTCCGATCCGCCATGACGATCGACGCCCAACCCGAATCGAGCGACGGCCATTGCGTGTTCCGTCCGCGCGGCAACGCAACGCTGGTCGAGGCGGTGGACTTCGTCGCCGACTGCGTGGCCTACTGCCGCAGCCGGGCGCTCGGCCGGCTCCTGATCGACGGCCGGGGACTCGAAGGCATCCCGGTACCGTCGCTCGTCGATCGATTCCTGGCGGTGGAAGAATGGGCGCGGGCGGCGGGCAGGATGGTCGCGGTCGCGCTCGTCGTCGAGTCCCGGTTGATCCATCCGGACCGGTTCGGCGTGCGGGTCGCGGCGGACCTCGGCCTCACCGCCGAGGTGTTCGTCGACGAGTCGCTGGCGCGCTCGTGGCTCGGGAGCATCGCGTGAGGAGGCTCGGGTTCGGCGTGGTCGGCGTCATCGCGGGCTTCGCGCTCGGTGCGGTCGCAGGCTACGCCCTCGTGTCGCTGCTGTCGTCCAATGTGCACGACTCCGCGGTCGAGGCGAGCATGACGGCGGTGTTCGTCGCGGGTCCGATCGGGGCGCTCATTGGGCTCGTCGCGGGCATCGTGCGCGGCGGGCGCAAGCCGCCGGCGTGAGCACCCGCGGGGGCGATTCCGCCGCGCCGCTCGCGGCGTCCCGCACGGCGCTGGGCCGAACGTGCGTTCGGCGCGCGTCGATGTCGATTTCCCGCGCGCCCGATCGTCGTGCGGGTGAAGCCCGGCCGATCGGCGGCCGGGACGACAACCACGTGAGGCATCCATGAGGTTCATGGTCATCGTGCGGGCGACGAAGGATTCCGAGGCGGGCGTCATGCCCGACGAAAAGCTCTTCGCCGACATGGGCCGGTTCAACGAGGAACTGGTCAGGGCCGGCGTCATGCTCGCGGGCGAAGGCCTGCACCCGAGTTCGAAGGGCGCGCGCGTCCGGTTCGAGGGCACGAAGCGCACCGTCATCGACGGTCCGTTCGCCGAGACCAAGGAGCTGATCGCGGGCTTCTGGCTCTGGCAGGTCAAGTCGAAGGAGGAGGCGATCGAATGGGTCAGGCGCTGTCCGAACCCCTTCGCCATTCCGTGCGAGATCGAGATCCGCCAGGTCTGCGACGCCGAGGACTTCGGCGCGGCGCTGACCCCGGAGCTTCGCGCGCAGGAGGAACGGCTGCGCGCGGAAGTGTCGGCACGCAACGCATCCGGCCACTGAAGGAGACGACGATGCAGGTCCAGAGCTACCTGATGTTCGACGGACGCTGCGAGGAGGCGCTCGCGTTCTACGGCCGCGCGCTCGGCGCCACGGTCACGTTCCTGATGCGCAATCGCGAGAGCCCGGATCCTCATCCGCCCGGGATGCTCCCGCCGGGGAGCGAGGACCGCATCATGCACGCGGAGTTCAAGGTGGGCGACACGGTGGTCATGGCGTCCGACGGGTATTGCGCGGGCAAGCCGCAGTTCGCGGGCTTCGCGCTGGCGGTCAGCGTGCCGGACGACGCGATCGCGAAGCAGCGTTTCGACGCGCTCGCCGACGGCGGCCGAGTCGGGATGCCGCTCGGGCCCACGTTTTTCGCGACGAGCTTCGGCATGGTGCAGGACCGCTTCGGCGTCGACTGGATGGTGCTGGCGCGCAAGGCGTGATCGCACCATTCGCGCCGCGGAGATTCGCGGGCCGATCGCTGCGATCGCATGCCGCGAGCCGCGGCGGCGGGGCCCGCGTCCGGTGAGCGAGAACGCCACGCATCGCGCCATCGAGGCCGTCTGGCGCATCGAGTCGGCGAAGATCGTCGCGGTGCTCACGCGCATGCTTCGGGACGTGGGGCTCGCCGAGGAACTCGCGCAGGACGCGCTCGTCGCCGCGCTGGAGCACTGGGCGGCCTCGGGCGTGCCGGACAACCCCGGCGCATGGCTCACCGCGACGGCGAAACGCCGCGCGCTCGACCTCCTGCGCCGCGACAAGCTCCTCGAACGCAAGCACGCGGAACTGCTGCACGAACTCGAACTCGACCAGGAACTGGCCGATCGGCGGGCGGACGCCGCGCGCGACGACGAGATCGGCGACGACCTGCTGCGCCTCGTGTTCGTGGCCTGCCATCCGGTGCTCTCGCCCGAGGCGCGGGTCGCGCTCACGCTGCGGCTCCTCGGCGGACTCGCGACCGACGAGATCGCGCGCGCGTTCCTCGTGCCGGAAGCGACGGTCGCGCAGCGCATCGTCCGCGCGAAGCGCACGCTCTCCGAGGCGCACGTGCCGTTCGAAGTGCCCTCCGCCGCCGAGCTCGCGCCGCGCCTTTCGTCCGTGCTCGAGGTGATCTACCTGATCTTCAACGAAGGCTACGCCGCCACGGCGGGCGAGCACTGGATGCGGCCGCAACTCTGCGAGGAGGCGCTGCGGCTCGGCCGGATCCTCGCCGAACTCACGCCGCGCGAGAGCGAAGTGCACGGCCTGGTGGCGCTGATGGAGATCCAGGCCTCGCGCATGCACGCGCGCACCGGTCCGGGCGGCGAACCGGTCCTGCTCCTCGACCAGGACCGGGCGCGATGGGACCGGCTCCTGATCGGACGCGGGCTCGCGGCGCTCGAACGCGCCGAGAAGCTCGGCGGCACGCTCGGCCCCTATGCGATCCAGGCCGCGATCGCGGCTTGCCATGCGCGCGCGCGCGTCGCCGGCGAGACCGACTGGTCGCGCATCGCCGCGCTCTACGACGCGCTCGCTCAGATCGCGCCCTCCCCGGTGGTCGAGTTGAATCGCGCGGTGGCCGTCGCGATGGCCTTCGGTCCGGCCGCCGGCCTCGAGATCGCCGACGCGCTGCGCGACGAGCCTTCGCTTCTTTGCTACCACCTGCTGCAGAGCGTGCGCGGCGACCTGCTCGCGAAGCTCGGATGCCGCGACGAGGCGCGCATCGCGTTCGAGCGCGCGGCCGCGCTCACGCGCAACGCCCGCGAGCGCGACCTCCTGCTCGCGCGGGCGGCGCGATGCGTCGTGAAGGCGCCTCCGGCCGAGCGATGACGCGACGAACCCCGCCAGGCCTGACCCACAAGACCTCCGACGCCTCTTGCATGTGGGTTCGGCTTCAGCCGAACGCCTTTCGCATCGACTCAGCGAACCCCGTCGGGCTGAAGCCCGACCC
>JAANMX010000432.1_pt1 | contig 55888 bp, 44 predicted proteins | sample 7279681 | NCBI WGS metagenome assembly JAANMX01 (sample SAMN14094542, study PRJNA606508) | bioreactor metagenome | isolation source: A lab-scale SPAN reactor treating ammonium-rich wastewater day 351 | place: Ireland: Galway | collected 2018-01-01
GAGCGCCGCGGGCGCCGCGCCGGCTTCCGCGGCCGGCACGAACAGCCAGGCCCCCAGCCGCTCGCCGTCGAGTGTCAGCGCGGCGAAGGTCGCCACGCTCGCCGCCGCGAGCCCCGCGGCCCCGGCGACCAGCAGCCGCGGCCGGGTCCGCGCGCCGCGCCAGGCGTCGACGCCCATGCCAGCCAGCAGCGCGAGGGCCAGCGCGACGAGGACCAGGGCCTTGACGGGATAGCGCACGGCCAGCAGCGGCGGGAACAGCGCCGCGGCCAGGGAGTAGAAGAACGTGTGGCGGCCGAGGGCGACGAGCAGCGCGCCCAGGCCCAGCGCGACGCTCAGGCCCCTGCGCGCCCGCGCGGGACCGGCCAGGGCCGCGAGCGCGAGGACCAGGGCGGGCAGGCCCAGGTACACGGAATAGAGGAAGGGCTCGCGCCCCTCGAACAGCGCCTGGCGCACGGCCGGCCGCAGCGGCTGGTCCATCGGGAACAGCGGCAGCGCGAGCTGGGCGGCGGCGGCGGGGTGCAGCGACCAGTGGGTGCGCACGGCCTCGGGCAGCGCACCGCGCGCCGAGCGGATCGCGGCGTCCAGCGCGGGACCCCAGACGATCGCGCCCAGCAGCAGCGTGACGAGCCCCGCGACGGCCAGCGCGCGCAGCGTCCCCAGGGCCTCGGCCCGCGCGCCCGGCTCTCGCCAGCGCGAGCGCAGCGCGGCCGACGCCAGCACCAGCACGCCGCCCGCCAGCGCCATGTCGGGCGACCCGGCGAGCAGCGGAGCCGCGACGGTGACGCCGAGCCACAGCGCGCGGCCGGTCGAGCCCCCGGCGAGCGTCGATTCCGCGGCGAGCAGGATCCACGGCAGCCAGCTCGCCCCCATCAGGTGGTGCCACACGTTGACGAGCGAGAGGTACGGGCCGGAAAGGACCCACAGGGCCGCGGCCGTCGCGGCACCGGCGCGCCCGATCTCCAGCCGGCGCGCCAGCAGGTACGAGCCGAGGGCCGAGAACGCCAGGTGCAGCGCCACCAGCGTCGCGTACGCCGCGAGCGGCTCGAGCAGCAGGTTGAGCCACGCGGGCGGATAGGCGGCCTGGTAGTTGGGCTGCGCCAGCAGCGGGTGGCCGAACGACACGTGCGGGTCCCACAGCGGCCAGGCGCCTTCGCCGATCGCCCGCACGAACGAGGCGACCTGGGCGTACCAGACCGACTGCACGTCGCGTTCGTGGAAGCCGCGCCCCGCGAGCAGCGGCTCGCGCACGACCCACAGCGCGAGCAGCAGGAGTCCGCCGAGCGCCCACCCGTCGCGCCGTTCGAGCCGCATGGGCCCGCATCCTACGCGAGCGCCGCGTGACGGCGGGGTGACGATCGTCAGGCGGCGCCCATGACCTCCGGCACATGCGGCGCGCGGAACGGAACCCTACAATCGATTGTCTCGTCCTTCCTCCCCGCGGGCCGCCTGGAGGGCCCGAACCCGTGAGCGAACACCTCAAGCGCGACCTCGCGTCGCTGCGCATCGACCACGACGCGCCCCGCCCCCGTCCCCGCTGGCCGCTGCTGCTGCTCGTGCCCGCGGCCCTGCTGCTGCTCGGCGTCTACGGCCTGCGCCTGCGCGGCGCGCTGGCCGAGGTGCCGGTCAGCGTCGGCCGCGCGACGCTCGAGACCGAAGGCGCGCCGCAGGGCGGGGCGCCGGTGCTGACCGCGTCCGGCTACGTCGTCGCCCGCCGCAAGGCGGTCGTCTCCGCGAAGATCCAGGGCCGGCTGGCCTGGCTCGGCGTCGAGGAGGCGAGCCGCGTGCGCGAGGGCCAGGTGATCGCCCGCCTCGAGGACGCCGACTACCTGGCGACCGTGCAGTCGAGCCGCGCCAACGTGCAGCGCGCCGAGGCGGACCTCGCCGAACAGGTGCGCCAGCGCGACGTCGCCGAGCGCCTCCACGCCGACAAGGTGCTCGACGCCGACACGCTGGCGGCCGCGCGCAGCCGGGTGCGGATTGCCGAAGCGGCGCTGGCCCAGGCCCAGGCCGGCCTCGCGTTCGCCGAGGCCCAGCTCCAGAACACGCAGATCAAGGCGCCGTTCGCGGGCACCGTCGTCAAGAAGATGGCCGAGGTCGGCGAGAGCGTGGCGCCGATCCCGCCCGGCGTGAACATCTCGACCGCCTCGGGCGCGATCGTGGCGCTGGCCGACCTGGCGACGCTCGAGGTCGAGGCCGACGTCAGCGAGAGCAACGTCGCCCGCCTCGGCGACGCGCAGCCGGCCGAGGTCACGGTCGAGGCGTTCCCCGACCGCCGCTACAAGGCGGTGCTGCGGCAGGTGATCCCGACCGCGGACCGCACCAAGGCCACGGTCCAGGTCAAGGTCACGATCCTCGACAAGGACGAGGACCTGAAGCCGGAGATGAGCGCGCGCGTGAACTTCACGGAGCCCGCGCCGCCGGCGGGCGCCGTGGCGGCGGTCGCCGCGCCCTCCGTCGTGATCCCGAAGGACGCGGTCGCCACCCGCGACGGCAGGAAGGTGGTGTTCGAGGTCGTGCAGGGCGCGCTCAAGCAGCGCGCGATCGAGACCGGCGCCGAGCGCGAGGGCCGGGTCGTGGTGCGCCAGGGGCTGGCCGGCGGCGAGACGCTGGTGCTGAAGCCGGCGGAGACGCTGAAGGACGGCGACAAGGTGAAGGTGCAGGGATGAGCGGCAACGGCAAGGCGCCGATGGTGGCGGTCGAGGGCGTGAAGAAGGTCTACCGGCGCGACGCGGAGGAGGTCAGGGTCCTCGACGGCCTCTCGCTCGAGGTGCCGGAGGGCGACTTCGTCGCGCTGATGGGCCCGTCCGGCTCGGGCAAGACGACGCTGCTCAACCTGATCGCCGGCATCGACCGGCCGACCGCGGGCAAGGTCGTCGTGGCCGGCACCGACGTCGCCCAGCTCGGCGAGAGCGAGCTGGCGCGCTGGCGCAGCCGCAACGTCGGCTTCATCTTCCAGTTCTACAACCTGATCCCGGTGCTGACCGCGGAGGAGAACGTCGCGCTGCCGCTGCTGCTGACGAGCCTCTCCAAGAAGGAGCGCCGCGAGCGGGCGCTGACCGCGCTCAAGGTGGTCGGCCTCGCCGAGCGCTCGCAGCACTACCCGCGCCAGCTCTCGGGCGGCCAGGAGCAGCGCGTGGCGATCGCCCGCGCGATCGTCGCCGACCCCAAGGTGCTGGTCGCCGACGAGCCCACGGGCGACCTCGACTCGAAGAGCGCCGAGGAGATCCTGGCGCTGATGGAGACGCTCAACCGCGACTTCGGCAAGACGATCGTGATGGTCACCCACGACCCGCGGGCGGCGCAGCGGGCCCACACCCAGCACCACCTCGAGAAGGGCGTGCTCTCCCTGTAGGGGGAACGGGCGATGAAGTACCTCCCCTACGTCCTCAAGCACCTGCGGCGGAACTGGATCCGCACCGGCTCGACCGTGATGGCGATGGCCGTGTGCATCTTCCTCTTCTGCACGCTGCAGACGATCATCGCGGCGGTCAACTACGGGCTGAAGAGCGCGTCCGCCTCGCGGCTGGTGACGCGCCACTCGGTCAGCCTCGTCTACAACATGCCGCTCGCCTACAAGGAGCGGATCGCGCAGATCCCGGGCGTCAAGCGGGTGGCGATCTCGAACTGGTTCGGCGGCGTGATGGGGCTGCCGCCCGACTTCACCAAGTTCTTCGCCAACTTCGCGGTCGAGCCCGAGGACTACCTCGCGATCTACCCCGAGTACGTGCTGAGCGACGCCGAGAAGCAGGCGTTCTTCGCCGACCGCCGCGGCGCCATCGTCGGCCCCGAGCTCGCAAAGCGCTTCGGCTGGAGCGTCGGTTCGACCGTGCAGCTCGAGAGCACGATCCCGCCGTACCGGATCGGCCGGCCGTTCGAGTTCGTGATCAGCGGCATCTACCAGGTCGACGAGGTGCGCTACCCGGGCACCGACGGGCGGCTGTTCTTCTTCCACCACAAGTACCTGGAGGAGTCGACCCGCAACCGCGCCGGCGCCGGCACCTTCAGCATCGAGGTGAACGACCCCGAGCGGGCGGCCGCGGTGGGCAAGGCGATCGACGCGTACTTCGAGAACTCCGACGTGCGCACCAAGACCGAGACCGAGGCCGCGTTCCGCGCGGGCTTCGTCTCGCTGGCCGGCAACCTGGCGCTGCTGCTCAACGGCATCGGCATCGCGGTGACCTTCACGATCCTGCTGGTCACCGCCAACACGATGAGCATGGCGGTGCGCGAGCGGCGCACGGAGATCGCGGTGCTGAAGACGCTCGGCTTCGGCAGCGAGCTGGTGATGGCGCTGATCCTGGTCGAGGCGCTGATCCTCGGCGTGATGGGCGGCGGGCTCGGCCTCGTCCTCGGCAAGGCGATGATCGGCGTGCTGCCCTCGCTGCCGCTGATCGGCGACGTCGCGCGCGCGTTCCCCAACCTCGGGCTGTCGCCGGTGATCGCCGCTCTCGGCTTTGGCATCGCCGTGTTCCTCGGCCTCGCCGCCGGCCTGCTGCCCGCCTTGCAGGCCTACCGCGCCCGCATCACCGACACGCTGAGAACGGTCTAGCCATGGCACTTCCGATCACCTACAACGTCCGCAACGTGCGCGTGCGCTGGCAGCTCACGCTGCTGGCCGTGGTCGGCATCGCGCTGGTGGTGACCACCATCGTGTTCCTGACCGCGATGGCCTCGGGCTTCAGCCTCGCGCTGCGGGCCACCGGCCGCGACGACAACGCGATGGTCGTGCAGAAGGGCGCCAACGCCGAGCTGACCTCGGGCATCGGCCGCAACGCCGCCCAGGTGCTGCTGGTCGACCCGCGGATCGCCCGCGACGACGCGGGGCGTCCGCTGTCCTCGCCCGAGATCCTGGTGGTCGCCAGCTACCCGCGCAAGGCCGACGGCGCGGACGTCAACGTCAGCGTGCGCGGCGTCACCCCGCGCGCCTTCGAGGTGCGCGGCGGGCTGCGCATCGTCGCCGGCCGGCAGGTGCAGCCCGGTTTGCCCGAGGTGATCGTCGGCGAGCGCGTGCGCGAGCGCTACGGCTTCGAGGTCGGCAGCAAGGTCTCGATCCAGAACAAGCCGTGGGAGGTGGTCGGCGTGTTCGCCTCCGAGGGCTCCGGCTTCGAGAGCGAGATCTGGGGCGACCTCGAGACGATGGCGGAGCCGCTGCGCCGCCAGGGCGGCTACCAGGCGATCGTCGTGCGCCTGGCCGACCCGTCGACCTTCGAGGCCTTCAAGAACGCCTGGGAGAACGACCCGCAGGTCCAGGTCAGCGTCAGCCGCGAGCGGGCGTTCTACGAGGCGCAGGCCGGTCCGATCGCCGGCGCGCTGCTCGGACTCGCCGGTTTCGTCGGCATCGTGATGGGCGTCGGCGCCGTGTTCGGCGCGATGAACACGATGTACGGCATCGTCGCCTCGCGCACCCGCGAGATCGGCACCCTGCGCGCGCTCGGCTTCTCGCGCCGGGCGATCCTGACCTCGTTCCTGACCGAGGCCGCGATCCTGGCCGCCTTCGGCGGCGCGCTCGGCTGCCTGCTGGCGCTGCCCGCCAACGGCATCTCGGGCGCGACCAACAGCGCCAACTTCTCGGAGATCGCGTTCGCCTTCCGCGTCACGCCGCCGACGCTGTTCGCGGGCATGGTGTTCGCCGTGATGATGGGCATCGTCGGCGGCCTGCTGCCGGCGCTCCGCGCCGCCCGCCTCCCGATCACGACCGCCCTGCGCGAGGTTTAGCCACCGCCCCCCTGTTCCTCGGGCCATGACTCTCGGTGCGGGGCGCGTGGGTCCCGATGCCGGGGCTAGGCGGCACGGGTCGCTGGGTTACGATCCAGACTCGCGGAGGTCCCGATGCTCGCCACGCGTCTTGGAACCAGCCTGGCGCTGCTGTTCGTGGCCTGTGGGGCGTGTGCGCCGCGTCCGACGCGTCCCGCGCTGCCAGCGTCCACGCCGGCTTCATCGAAGTGGGAGCACGAGAGCGAGCAAGGTTGGCTAGCCAGTGAGATCGCGGTCGCGATCACGAGCCTTGCCCACTTCGCACGGAGCGGCGAACCTGCGAGTCCCGCGGAGCTGGCGCTGCGGGCGCGGCAGGTCGGCGACAGCGCCACCTTCGAGATCCGGGGGCGCGACGGTGGTTCGCCCTTCGAGGTTCGGCTCGCCCCCCACTTCTTCGCGCCTGAGGCCTGGGCGCCGCTGGCCAGACATCGCCTGGCGCGGGTGTCGCCTTCTCACGAGTCGCTCGAGGCTGATCTGCCCGAGCGCCTGGCCGATCTCAGGCTGCCGGTCCTGCACGCTGCGCACGTGCAGGCGTCCGCATTCCTGAGCCGCAATCCGCGCTCCGCGGGGGGCCACGAGGCCGCCGGGCTCGTGCTGGCCGCGTTCGCGCTGCGCGAGTCGGCGGCCGGGCACAGCGATCCCCGCCGGGTCCTCGCGCGGCTCACCGCTCACCTGGCCATCGCCCAGGCCCTGCGGGGCGGCGGAGAATCCTCGGCTGCGGGGCGGGTGGCGACGATGGCACTTCTGGTACTCGTCGGCCGCGAGGGCGACGCAGCACTCGCCAAGAGCGGCGTGCCAGCCTGGGATCGGGCGCTGCAGCTCTTCGCCACCCAGAACTGGCGGCAGCAGCCGTGGGAGGACGATCAGGCCCTCGTCGAGCGCCTCGCGTGGTTGCGCGCCTACCACGCCCGGGTCGACTCGGACCGGGCGCACGACCTGCTCCAGCAGTTGCCCGCGGAGGATGCCGTGCTGCCCGACTGGGGCCGCATCCGGCTGCACGGACACCCCAGCGTCCGCGACTGCCACGCCTTCGCCGTGGGCCAGGCCGACGTGGACCTCGCGGAGGCGCAGCAGGCGCACGCGATGTTCCGGGGACGGACGCTGGCCGAAGGCGACCTGGTTGCTGCGCTCAACGAGGAAGCGGCTTCCAGCCCGGTCGTCCAGCCGCGCGGGGCCCCGGCGAGGATCGAAGTCCTCGACTGGGGCACGGTTGCTGCCTTCGTGCAACGCCACCTCGGCGCCCGGCTGAGCTACGAGGTGAGCTGCCTCGAGAACACCTTCGGACTGCCGGACGCAGCCCGGCAGGCGTTCGCCGCGCAGGAGCAGCGATTCGGGTCGCTGACGTTGTGGCCGCTCGAGGCCCACCGCTGGACCAAGACCCCCGAAGCCTACCGGCCGCGCGCCGAGGCCGCGGCGCGGCTGCTCCGCGCCCGGCCCGACCTGGTGACGCCGTTCCACTGGGTCCGCTTGCGCGAGGTGCCCGCGTTCGCAGCCGCACCGGACGTCCCGGAGGTGCCCGTCGAGACGACGTGGTTCCGGCCGCGGCGGCCGATCGGAACCTACTTCATGCAGAACCGGCTGTGGGGGCCGTGGGGCGAGCTGGCCGTCCCGTTCGAGGAACTCTCGGAGCTGAGCCGCCTCGATCCCTTCGACACCGACCTGCGTTGGGGGGCCACCCTGGGGCGACTCGGGCGCGACCCGGTCTACGAGGAGATCCGCGACGCGTGGGGGCCTGCCCTCGAGTGGGATTCCGGCGCGGTGTGGGTGCTCTTCGACCTCTCCAAGGCGAAACCGCTGGAACAGCGGTCCTGGGCGGAGAAGCTGTGCGAGATGCGCGCCGACAGTTGCCCGTGGCTGGGGGAGTCCCTCGTCGCCGCAGGAGAGGCAGAGGCCGCGGCCAGGGTCTACAGACGCTGGTGGCGCGAAGCCAGCGACCGCGTACTGGCCACGCGCTCCGTGCGCTGGCTGGTCTTCCACGAACTCGCCCAGGGGCGCGCGGCCGCCGCCTGGGAGATCGCGCAAGAAGCGGCCGCCACGGGCTCGGCTTCCGGGCTGCGCGTGCTGGGCGAACTCGCCGAGAAGACCGGAGACCTCGATCTCGCGGAGGACTCGTTCCGCAGGATCGCAGCCCGCTACGGCTACGAGCACGAGGTCTACGCCTTCTGCGACCGCCAGGTGCGCGCTGGCCGGCAGGACTACGAAGCTCGCCGCGAGGCCTCCCTGAAGCGCGCCTTCCCTCGCGGAATGGAACCGGCGACCGCGCTCGCCGGCCCGCCACTCGACGGCGTGCAGTTGGGCCGCGTGGAGCCGGCTGGCGTTGCGGCTGGCCTCCGCGACCTCGACATCGTGGTCGCCCTCGACGGCATCCGCGTCCACGACGAGTCCCAGTGGGAGATCCTGCGACTGCGCGCCGGTGGCCCGGAGATGCAACTCATGGTGTATCGGGGCGGCAGCTACCTGACCCTGAGCACGGCGTTCGCAGGTAGCGAGTTTCCGGCACGTGTCTCCGGGTACCCGGGGACACGTTGAGGAAGGTGCCGCTCAAATAGTTCGCTCACCCCGAAAGATCCGGGGCGGACGCCGCACTTGAGCGGTGGGTGCCGTTGCGCCCAGGAGGTGCAATACCGTGAAGGCGCAGCCAGGCCGGGTCGTCGCCGCGGTTTTCGTGCTCGGGGTGTTGCCGTGGGTCGCCGCCGGCCAGCAGCCGACGCCCACGCCCGCGGCCTCGCCGCAGGAGGAAGCCGAGGACGAGGCGGACGAGAAGGACCAGGACTTCGACGAGCAGGAGCCGGTCTCGCAGACCGACAAGCAAAAGCAGGAGGCGATCAAGAAGAAGGCCTGCCCGGTGGTCGACGTCAAGTTCAAGGCCGACACCGACAAGACCCGCCACCCGCTTCCCGACCCCAAGGAGGGCCACGCCCTCGTCTACGTGATCCGCTCCAGCCGCATGGGCAGCAAGGTCCAGACCAAGCTCGGCGTCGACGGGGCCTGGGTCGGCGTCAACCGTGCCCGCAACTACTTCACGCTCGACCTGCCGCCGGGCGAGCACTACTTCTGCTCGAAGGCCGAGAACACCAGCGTGATGGCGCTGTCCGTGGAGGCCGGCCGGACCTACTACGTCGAGCAGAAGATCAAGATGGGCTTCCTGAAGGCCCGCAACAAGCTGGAGCCGATCACCGAGGCGCAGGGGAAGGAGAAGCTGGCCAAGGCCCACCCCAGCACCTGGGAGGCGAAGAAGTAGCTCTCCTCGCTCAGGACAGGCGCGCGCGGACCAGCGCCAGCACGGCGTCGAAGGAGGCCGGGGTCAGGCGGCCGGTGAAGGTGTTCTGCTGGGAGGGGTGGTAGGAGCCGACGAGGGTCACCCCGCCCGGCAGTTCGTGCGCCACGCCGTGGCCGAACGGCAGGCGGCGGCGATCGAGCACCCCGGCCTCGTGCAGCGCGTCGGTGAAGGCGTCCTGGCCGATGCGGCCGAGCGCCAGCACGACCTTCAGCCGCGGGCGCAGCAGCGCCCACTCGCGCAGCAGGAACGCGCGGCAGGCCGCGATCTCGCGCGGCAGCGGCTTGTTGGCCGGCGGCGCGCAGCGCACTGACGCCGAGACCCAGGCGTCACCCAGCGCGAGCCCGTCGCCGGCACGGACCGACGTCGGCTGGTTCGCGAAGCCCGCCCGGTGCAGTGCCGCGAACAGGAAGTCGCCGGAGCGGTCGCCGGTGAACACGCGGCCGGTGCGGTTGGCGCCGTGAGCCGCCGGCGCCAGGCCGACGATCCACAGCCGCGCCGCGGGGTCGCCGAAGCCGGGCACCGGCCGGGCCCAGTAGGCGTCCTGCGCGAAGCGCTTCACCTTCTCGCGGGCCACCTTCGTGCACCAGCGCCGCAGCCGGGGACAACGCTCGCACGCCACCACGTCGCTCTCCAGACGCCGCAGCGAGTCCTTCACCGGGGGGCACCCTAGCAGGCCGTGGTGAACGGGCCTTGACGACCCGGGATCGGCCTGATCGGCCGTGCGCCCAGGCGCTCGACGGGATTGACGTTGGCCCGGTTGGACGCGATCAAGAGCGGCGCCTGAACGGCGACGGCGGGCCCTGCAGGCCCCGCGGCGTCCCCATGTCGAAGAGCGCGCGCATCAGGACACCCAGGTTCAGGCCGGCGATGTGGATCAGAAGGCGGCTGGCGGTTTTCTGGTGCCCACGGGCATGGTTCATGGGAGACCACCTGTCCCGTAGGCATGTGCGAAGGAGCGCTCGCCCTTCTCGGCCCGCAGCCGATGGAGGCGCTGGCCACGCTGACTCCGAATCCGTCACGGCTGCCTCGCTATGCCTCGCCCTTCCATCGCCGACGCCCACCATCCGGTTCCGACATGTACGCCCGAAGGCCCTGCTCTTTTCGAGGTCCAGGAGGATCTCGGTGCTGTGGTAGCTGTTGTCGGTGACGACCTCTTGAAGTCCTGACACGGCCTCGCTCAGGGCGGGCTTCACGATCATCCGGTTCAAGTTCTCGCCGCTTCCGCCAGCGTCTTCGTGATCGTTTGACACCGTGCTGCAGGCGCAGCGGGTGGTCCCAGAAACACGCTTCTCCGCGAGACGCAACTGAACCCTGCTCCTCTCCGGCTTCCTCTTCCCGCATCGCGCCTCCGCAGGCAAGGTACTAAACAGGGACCCGCTCGGCGATTGCTCCTTCGGCAAGCTGCCAGACTGCCGGGGTGCCGGCGGCTGGTGAGTCGGGGCTCCACTGGGGCTTCGAAGCGTGCGACGAAGAGAGACCCGAGCTCGGACGAGGGCGATGCTGGCGGTTGTCGAGGATCGCCTCCAGCATTTCGTCTCCGAGGGGTCCTACACGTCAGCGCGATAAAGAACGGCACGATAAACGTAAAACATCTTGACATTCTCCTTCCTGCTGACGTTTCATAGCCTAGTCGATAAGAAGGCTTTCCGCGAGCGATGGCGTATAGTATATGAGCGTTTCTGCGCGGGCTTAACCTTCCTGGATCGAGTAACACACAACAACGCCTCGTGTCGCAGTCAGGATGATTGCCCTTGAACAAGGAGGACCGGTTGGGCCTCGGCATACGCGTGGTGGTTGTCATGCTGGGATGCCTTGCGGCGGGGTGTCCGGAAGGTCGGGGCGACGCGCAGCCCAGATCGACTGCGCCGGCTCGCGTCGACGAGCACGCGTTGAAGATCGTGGAGGGGTTGCGAGCGACTCGAATGGGGGTGAATCGACAGGGTCAGCTTTGGGCCTGGGATCAACCTGTGGGCTCGATCGAGCTCGTGAGCCCCTCGGGAGAGCGGCGCCAGACTCCCGCCCCTGATAACGCCAGGGACGTCGATGTCGACGAAGAGTGGGGTGTCGTCGCGCTGACTGGCGACGGCCTGGCGCTGCACATGCTTCGGCCGGGCGGCGCCGTTGCCTCAGAATCGCTGCCGCTTTCCGGCATGAGCGAATCGGTCGCGTGGATCTCGGCAACCGCTGTCGCCGTTGCACCCAGCTTCGCCGCTCATCGGGTCGAGATCTGGGACATCTCTGAGAAGGCGAGAATCGCGGCCTGGGGCGAAGAGAAGCCCATCCAGCGCGGTGTAGGTGCGACTCTGCGCCGAAATGTTGCCCTCAAGTTCGACCATGGGGCAGGGCTGCTCTATACCCTCGACACGTTCTCGGGCGACCTGCAGGTCTTTGGGCAGGATGGGACCATTGTGCGACGCGCCGGCACCACGCACCCCCGACAAGCGGAAATGGAGGAGTGGCTGCGCAAGCAGGATCGGGATGCGAAGGCTCAAAACAGGAGCGACACGCCCTCGCTGCGTCAGTGGGACGGATTCGGACTGACCGCCGACAGGTCGGTCTGGATGGTTCAGCAGTGCAGGGACGGCCAGAAGCAGGCGACGCTCACGCGTTTCTCCGAGCGCGAGCCACCAGTCACGCTGGCTCTCGACAACGTGGCTTGCTGCTCGTATCGACTCACGATCTGGGGTGACAACCTCGTGATGCACCGCGACCCTCAGATGCCCCGAGTGATTTGCAATCACGTTCAGAGGAGGTTCCCTTGAGAAAGAGAACGGGTGTTGTACTCGGACTGGCTTTGGTAGTACTGGCTGCGGCGATGCCCGCGGCGGCCCAGTTCGACCCGGACCCGGGTGGTGGTGGCGGCGGTGGTGGTGGCGGCACGTACTGCAGCCAGCCGCAGTGTGGCTGTTCGGCTCCCTCCGGCTTCTACGTGTGCGGCTACAGCTGCTCGTGCAGCTCGCTCCAGCAGACGCGAAGCTGCACGTACTGCCCGGTGCCATAGAAGGGGGGAGGGGTGACCTTGCTTGGCGTCTTGCTCATGGCCGCTGCGGGCAGCATGGAGCCTGCCGAGGCCACCGTCGGACGAGAAGCCCTCCTGCGTTGGAGCGGGCCGCCCGCGGCTCAGGACTCCTGGGTGGAGGTCACCCCTCTCGATTCGAACGAAGCCGCGCGAGTCTACTACGGGCCGCGCTTGGGAAGCCTCCTCCGCCTTGGATCGCATACGGTGGCTCTCGTGTGTGTAGGCGCTGAGGGTCTGGCAACCCGCTGTGTGCGTGCCCCTCTGTCGGCCGGTGCGGTCATCGAGGCCGCACCCGTCCACGGTACGCAGCTGATCGGCCGCGTGCTTCATGGACGTCAGGCTCTGGCGGGGGCGCGCATCTCGGTTGTCCCCGCGGACCTCGACAGCCGACGCTCCTTCGCCGTGCCCTTGGAGCGGGATCGGAACGGGCGATTGGTGCGTGATGTGGCGACAGATTCAGACGGACACTTTACCATCCGCCAACTGGCTCCTGGCCGCTTTCGCCTCGAGATCACCTTCCCCACGGGCCCCATTCGGCACAGCGAGGTGTTCGACGTTCCGGTCGCCAAGACTGCAGGACGCTCTGGGCGCGCTCCGCAGATGGACCTCGGTGAGTTGGTCTTCGACGAGGGGCTGACCATGCACGTTGCCGTCCTTGATGAGGACGGTGATCCTGTCATCGGCGCGGCCGTCGGCGGCGTTCAAGCAGCCATTAGCGCGGAGATCCCCCACTTCTCCGAGGCGCGTACGACGGTGAGCGGCATCGCGCTCTTGTCAGGGCTGGATCCCGGGTTGCCGCTGACCCTGAGGTGCAGGGCCAGTGGGTTCATCACCGAGGACATGATCTTCGACAGCCCGCCGGGTTCGGTCGAGTTGCGCTTGAGAAGGCCTGCGGGCCTTGAGGGCCAAGTCGTGACGGAGGCGGGTGAGCCGGCCGAAGGCGCCACGATTGCTATCCGACCGTCAGGGGGCACTGTGACCAGCGGGAGGCGTGGGGAGTTCGCGTTCAGCGGCCTGGTTCCGGGCGAGTACGACATCGTGGCGAGCAGGCATGCGGAGCGTTCCACCGAACTTCGCGTAGCGCTCACCGCGAGCGAGCGCAAACGCCTGCTGCCGCTGACCCTGTATCGGGGCAAAGAGGCGACCGGACTGGTCCTGGACGCGAAAAGTCGCAAGGGTGTCGCGGGAGCGGTCGTGCGCTCTACCTGGCCGCCCGGCGCGATCGACGCGACCACGGATGCCGACGGGCGGTTTACGTTCAGCCATCCGAACGAGCCTGACAGTGCCCCTGCACCGGTCGAGATCGACGCACCGGGCTATCCACAAGCAAGCATGCCGTTGCCCGCGGTCGATGACGAGGGCCAAGTCGTTCTCGAGATAGCGAAGGGCGGCAGAATCAGAGTCGAGGCGTGGGACGATAGTCGTGACGAGCCTTGCCTGGCTTGCTCCATCGTCATCCAGAAGCCCGGGGGAACGGCCGTTATCCTCTCCACCGACGGCAGCGGTGTTGCCGAGAGTGGCCTTCTGTCGCGCGGATACCACCGTGTCGTTCTCGAGCGTGTCAGATCCCTCGGGTCCGTCGTGCAGGTGCAAGGTGGCGCGACCGCCCGGGACGTGATTGTGGAGCCGGAAGTCACAAAGACGGTGACGTTCGGGCCAGGACGCGGCCACCTGGAGGTGCGCGTGCGAGCAGCGCCGAGAGGCTGGCTGCTGGTGGCAGCTTCGATAGAGGGGCAACAGGTCTGGGAGCAAGAGCCCGACGAGAGCTACCGTATCGTGCGGTCGCTGAGGTACCCGACGCAACTCTTCCTTTCGAACGGGGCGGGAGTGCAAGTGTTCGCGGCGACCGTGGCGCGTGAGTTCGAGGAGCCGACCCTCGATGTCACTCTTCCGCTGACGGAGGTCTCGGGAATCCTTGCTTCAGAGCAGATCGGCCGCGCCGGCGTGGCGTTGACGATCGTCGAGGCGGCAAGTGGCCAGCCTAGCGCATGGGCACGCACCGACGACTCCGGCAGCTTCATCGTGCCCTACCTGCGACCTGGGAGCTACGCTCTCCGCGATTCGGGTGGAGTCCTTCAGACCTTTACCGTGGTCGAAGGCCAACCGAAGAACTTGGGCGAAGTCGCGAGAGTTGGCACGAGGCCGTAGTCCGACCGGTCAAACGGGGGTAGATTCCCGTTGCGTCGGCACGGAGGTCATGGAATCGAGGGCTACGGCAAGATGCTCGAGTTCCTCGACCGCCACCTGAAGACGACCGCCCCGCCGCCGGTGCCCAAGCAGGGATGACGGGGGTGCGGGGGCGGAGGAGGCTGCGTTGTCCGACGTAGCCCCCGCGGAGCGCGGCGCCGCCGGCAGGCGAGCGCCGCGACTCCAGAATGAAGACCCGGATCACGCGCGCGGCCGTGCGCGGGGCGTGTCGCTGTGGCTGCAGCCGCAGGGGCCGTTCCGCGAGCGGCTGCGCGCCGTCGTCCTTCGGCTGGCCGCGCGCTTCGGCGGGCCGGTGTTCGAGCCGCACGTGACCCTCGTCGCCGGTCTCTCCGGCGACGAGGCGGAGATCCTCGCGCGCGCGAGGGGGCTGGCGGCGAAGCTGGCCCCGCTCTCGCTGCGCCTCGAGCGCGTCGCCCGCCGCGACGAGTACTTCCGCGCGCTGTTCGTCGAGGCGATCGGCGGCGAAGCACTCCACGCCGCCCACGCCGCCGCGTGCCGCGGCCTCGGCCACCGGCCCGCGGGCCCGTTCCAGCCCCACCTGTCGCTGGCCTACGGCCACCTCGATCCCGCCGCGGCGGAAGCCTCGGGGCGCGAGGTCTCGAACGAGGTGCAGGGCCGCTTCGAGGCGGTGGCGCTGCACCTCGTCCGCACCGAAGGCGCGGTCGGCGAGTGGCGGGAGCTGGAGGTCGTGCCTCTCGGTCCCGCCTGAGCGCCCGCCTACTCGCAGCGCAACGCGCTCGCCGGCTCTGTCGCCGCCGCTCGCCGCGCGGGCACGGCGCAGGCCACGGCCACCGCGGTCCCCAGCACCAGCACCACCGCCGCGTAGGTGAGCGGGTCCGCGGGACTGACGCCGAGCAGCAGGCGCCCGAGCGCGCGACCCAGGCCGAAGGCGCCCGCCAGCCCCAGCGCGATGCCGACCGCCGCGACGCGCAGCCCCTCGCGGACCACCATCGAGAAGATCTGCCGCCGCTGGCCGCCGAGGGCGAGGCGGATCCCCATCTCGCGCCGGCGCTGGCCGACCGCCCAGGCGATCACGCCGTAGAGGCCGAGCGTGGCCAGCAGCAGGGCCAGCAGGCCGAACGCCGAGAGCAGGCTGCTCGCCAGCCGCTGCCCGAAGGTCGCGGCCGAGGTGGCCTCGCGCAGCGAGCGCACGCCGAACACGGGCAGTGTCGGGTCGATCCGCTGCAGGGCCGCGGTCACGGCCGGCGCCAGGGCCGCGGGGTCGCCGCTGCGGGCGCGCACGTGGAAGGCGACCGCCGCGCTCGTGAACTGCTGCTGGATCGGCATGTAGACGAGCGGCAGCGGGCGCTCGACGGGAGTGCGCAGCGGGGTGTTCTTCGCGACGCCCACGACCGTCAGCCAGGTGTCGCCGCCCGGCCGCAGCCGCCGCCCGATCGGGCTCTGCCCCGGCCAGAAGCGCTCCGCGACCGCCTCGTTGACGATCGCCACCGGGAGCCCGCCGTCGCGGTCGTCGGGCGCGAAGTCGCGGCCCTCCCGCAGCGCGATGCCCATCGTGCGCAGGTAGTCCGCGCCGACCAGGTTGGTGTAGATCTGGGGCGGGTCGTCGTCGCGCGGCGTGTAGCCCTCGACCTCGAAGCCGCTCGAGCTGGTGCCGCCGAGCGCCAGCGGCACCCGGCGCGCCAGGCTGGCGGCCTCGACCCCGGGGATCGCGCGCAGCGCCTCGAGCGCCGCGCCGTAGTAGGCGACCCCGCGCTCGCGGTCGTAGCCGTTCGGGAACAGGTCGACGCCGGCCAGCAGCACGCGCTCGGAGTCGAAGCCGATGTCGAGCCTGCGCTCCGCCTCCAGCGCGCGGAGCAGCAGTCCGGCCCCCACCAGCAGCACGACGGAGAGCGCGACCTGCACCACCACCAGCGCGTTCTTGAGCCGCCGGCGCGAGGGGCCGCCGGCGACCGCGGCGGCGCCGTCGCGCAGGGCGCCGACGACGTCGGGACGGGAGGCGGCCAGCGCCGGCGCCGTGCCGAACACCAGCGCGGTGAGCACCGCCAGCCCCAGCGCGAAGCCGAAGGCGCGGCCGTCGAGCGCGGCATCGAGGCCGACCGGCAGGTCCGCGGGCGGCGCGAAGGCCGCGAAGAGCCCGGAGCTCCAGTACGCGATCAGCAGCCCCGCCGCCGCGCCGAGCGCGGCCAGCAGCAGGCTCTCCGTGAGGAGCTGGCGGATCACGCGGCCGCGCCCGGCGCCGAGCGAGAGCCGCACCGCGATCTCTCGGCCGCGGCCGACGGCGCGCGCCAGCAGCAGGTTCGCGAGGTTGGCGCAGGCGATCAGCAGCACGGCGCCGACCACGCCCATCAGCACGAACAGCAGCGGCCGCATCGACCGGGCGGCGCCGTCGTCCGACAGCCACAGCGGGCGCACGGAGGCAGTCATGCCCTCGTTCGAGCGCGGGTACTCGCGGGCCAGCGCGGCCGCGAGGGTGTCGATCTCGGCCTGCGCGGCCTCGACCGTCGCGCCCGGCTTCAGCCGGCCCATCAGGCTCAGCCAGCGGTGGCCGCGGTACTCCAGGCGATCGCCCTCGAGCAGCGCCTTCTGCATCGTCATCGGCACGAAGAAGTCGTAGCTGAGGCCGACGGTGCTGCCGACGAAGCCTTCGGGGGCCACGCCGACGACCGTGAACGCGCGGTTGTTCAAGGTCACTGCCTGGCCCACGATCTCCGGCCGCGCTGCGAAACGCCGCTGCCAGTAGCTGTGGCTCAGCACCAGCACCGGGTGGGCGTCGATCACGGCGCCCTCCTCGGGGAGGAAGGTGCGGCCGAGCGTGGCGCGGACGCCCAGCGCGTCGAAGTAGTTTCCGGACACGAGAACGCCCCACGCCCGCTCGGCGACGCCGCCGTGCACCAGGCTCATCGCCCGCTCCTCGGACGCCCACAGTTCGAGCGTGCGGCTCTGCGCCTGGAAGTCGCGGTAGTCGGGCCACGAGGCCGAGAGCCGTTCGCCGGCCGAGTTCACGGTGCTGACCGAGACCAGGCGGTGCTGCTCGGGAACGCCGGCGAACGGCTGGAGGAGCACGGCGTCCAGCCAGGTGAAGATGGTCGCGTTGGCGCCGATGCCGAGGCCCAGCGAGAGCACCGCGACGAGCGTGAAACCGGGGGCGCGGCGCAACTGGCGGGCGGCGTAACGCAGGTCCTGGAGCAGCGTGTCCATCGGCTCGGATCCTCCGGGCCAGGGGACTCGCAAACCGCGGGCCAGCGGTGGGTGCCGCGAAGTCGCAGGCCTGCGAGGGGATCGGCTGCGACGAGCGGCCGGAACTGTCCGCTTCCGGGACCCGGCGCAGCCGCTTTCGCTCAGGCCTCGCGCACGGGCACGGCGCCGTCGGGGCCCTCGAGCCACACCGCGCCGTCCGCGTAGAACTCCTTCTTCCAGATCGGCACCCGCTTCTTGAGCGTGTCGATCGCGAAGCGGCAGGCGGCGAAGGCCTCGCCCCGGTGCGGCGAGCTGACGGCGACGGCGACGCTGGCCTCGCCGATCGCCAGCGGCCCCAGGCGATGCACGAGGCGCACGGCCGTGACGGGGAACTGCGCGCGCGTCTCCAGCTCGACGTTCTCCAGCTCGGCTTCGGCCATCTCCTCGTAGGCCTCGTACTCGAGCCGCGCGACCGGCCGGCCCTGGTTCTCGTCGCGCACCACGCCGACGAACAGCGCGAGCGCCCCGTCCCGCGGCTCGGTGGAGCACAGCGCCGCCAGGTCGATCGGCGTGCGGACCAGGCGGCTCACGGCTCGGCCGGCACCCGCTCGCCCTCGAAGCGCTGCACGATGGTGGCGGTCACCAGGTCGCCGGTGACGTTGAGCACGGTGCGACACATGTCGAGGATGCGGTCGACGCCGAGGATGATGGCGATGCCCTCCATCGGCACGCCGACCATGCCCAGCACCATCATCAGCAGCGGGATCGAGCCGCCGGGGATGCCGGCCACGCCGATCGCGGTGATCACCGACATCATCACGACCACGAGCTGCTGGCCGATCGACAGCTCGACGCCGAAGACCTGGGCCAGGAACAGCACGGTGGCGCCCTCGAAGAGCGCGGTGCCGTTCATGTTCATGGTCGCGCCCAGCGGTAGCACGAAGCCGGCCACCTCGGGGCGCAGCCCGAGCTCCTCGCGCCCCACCCGCATCGTCGTCGGCAGCGTCGCGTTCGACGACGAGGTCGAGAAGGCGGTCAGCATCACCACCTCGATCTTGCGCAGGAACTCGAGCGGGCTGCGGCCGGCGACCAGCTTGACGATCAGCGGGTAGGCCAGGAACTGGAAGGCGGCCAGGCTGCCGACCACCGTCAGCACGTAGCGCATCAGGCTCAGCAGCAGGTCGAAGCCGAAGCGGGCGGTGACGCTGTAGATCAGGCAGAACACGCCGAGCGGCGCGATCTTCATCACCAGCTCGATGATCGCCACCGTGACGTGGCCGAGGCTCTCCAGGAAGGCCAGCATCGGCCCGCCCTTGTCGCGCGGCAGCGCGGTCAGCGCCACGCCGACCATCAGCGCGAAGAAGATCACGGCCAGCATGTCGCCCTCGGCGGCGGCCTTGACCGGGTTGCGCGGCACGATCTTGACCAGCAGGTCGATCGAGAGCGCGCCCTGCGACAGGCCCATGGCGCCTTCGGTCTGGCCCTTGTAGGTCTCCATGAGCTGGGTCTTGACCGCGGGGTCGAGGCCGCGCCCGGGCTCGAACACGTTCATCACGGTCAGCCCGAGCGTGGTCGACAGCGCGGTCAGGCCCAGGAACGAGGCCATCGCCACCGCGCCGATCCGGCCCAGCGTCTTCAGGTTGCCGAGGCCGGCGACGCCGAGCGACAGCGTCGACAGGATCAGCGGGATCACGACCATGATCAGCGACGCCAGCCACATGCGGCCGAGCGGCTCGGTCACCAGGCGCACGAGCTCGGCGATGGTCGGCTGCCAGGCCGTGCCCTTGACGGCGAGGTTGGTGACGGTGCCGGCCAGCGCGCCGGCGGCCAGGCCGAGCAGGATTCGGGTGTGGAGCGGCATCGCGCGCGACGCTAGCACAGCCGGCCGCGCAGGTCCTCGAACATGCGGTAGGTGAGGCCCCAGATCACCAGGCCGTCGACGTTCAGGCACGGGAAGCGCAGCGTCGCCCCCTCGTGGACGTAGGGCATCGTGCCGCGGGCTTCGGGGTCGAGCAGCCGCGCGAGCGGCAGCCACAGCACCGCGTCCACTTCGCCCGAGGGATGGGTCGGCGCCGGGGTCACGAGGCGGAACACGAACGGCGCGATGACGAGGTTCTGCGGGCGCAGGCGCGCCATGGCCCGCACCTCGTCGAGGGCGCCGAGCTCCTCCGCGTCGCGCTCGAGGTCGAGGCCGACCTCCTCCTGGGTCTCGCGCCGGGCGGTCTCGCGCGGCCCGGCGTCGCCCGGCTCGGCGCGGCCGCCGGGGAAGCCGATCTGGCCCGACCACGGGTCGCGCGGGTGCTGCGCGCGGCGGATGAACAGCAGCTCGTCGCCGCTCTCGCCAGCTCCCGCACGCAACACGAGGGCGACGGCGGCCCGCTTCAGGCCCGGCTCCGCGACCCGGGCGGGCGGCCTCGCCAGCGCCGCGCGCAATGCGTCGCGGTCGGGCGTCATGCCAGCAGCTCGTGGCCCCGGGCGAGCCACAGGAACGCCATGTTCGGCGCCAGCTCGCCCGAGACCAGCATCGCGTCGACCTCGGCCGCGGCGAAGTAGCGCAGCTCGTCGATCTCGGAGGGCTGGGGGCGGAACGCCGCGGCCGCCAGCTCCGTGCGGCCGAGGTAGCTGGCGACGTGGTAGGTCACGTTGCGCAGGCCGCCGCCCGGAGCGCGGCGCACGTCGCGCAGGTTGAGGTGGAGCCCGGCCCGCACCAGCACCACGCCCGCGCGGTTTTCGCCCGCGGCCAGCCGCCGCGCGAAGTCCCCGGTGTCCGCGGCCAGCACGACCCGCGGCGAGCCGGCGTCGTCGAACAGCTCCTCGCCGGCCTCGCGCACCACGGTCTCGTCGAACGACTCGCCGGCGGAGACGTGGCCGCCGACGGTCTTGTCCCACAGCCCGCCGTTCTCCTTGTCGTGCGGCCGGCGCTGGAGCAGGACCTCTCCCGCACCGTTGCGCACGAGTGCGTTGACCGCGCCGACCGCCAGGCCGCTGCGCTTGGCGTCCGCGCGCGGCCGCTGCCCGACCACGTTCCCGGCGGCGTCGTACACGTTCAGCAGCTCGGCATCGGCTTCGGCCATCGCCCGCGCATGTTACGGCCGCGCGGCGATTGCCACGGTCCGGCGCTGCGGCGAGAATGCCGATCGAGCGCGATGCCCTCCTTCCTGCGCCACCTGGCGATCGTCCTGCCGCTCGTGGCGCCGGCCGCGCTCCTGTCGCAGGAGCTGCCGACGCCGGCGACGCCCGTGCCGCAGAAGCTCGTCTACGCGGGCGACGCGCGGTTTCCGCCGTTCGAGTACCTCGACACCCAGGGCCAGCCCCGCGGCTTCAACGTCGAGTTGCTGCGGATGCTGTGCGCCGAGGCGGGCTGCAGCGTCGAGTTCCAGCTCGGCGCCTGGCGCGACGCGATCGCGGCGCTCGACAGCGGCGCCGCGGACCTCGCGAGCCTCGCCGAGTCCGACGAGCGCCGCCAGCGCTACGACCTGCTGATCCAGACCTGGACCATGCACCAGTCGGTGCTGTTCCGCGGCGGCCGCGAAGCGTACCCGTCGTCGCTGCGGGAGCTCTCGGGCGAGACGGTGGCGCTGCTCGAGAACGGCTCCACCCACGAGCTGCTGCGGGGCCTCCCGGCAGCGCAACGCCCGGCCTTCCGGCTGGTGGGCGACCAGTACCAGGCGGTGCAGGCGCTGGTCGCGGGCGAGGCGACCGCCGTGGCCGGCAACGGTCTGACGCTCCGCCACGTCGCCGCCATGCTCGGCATCGTCGACATGTTCGAGGTCGAGGTGCAGGCCTCCGGCTACTTCCTCTCGGCCCGCCGCGGGCGTGGCGCCGAGCTGCGCGGGCTGGTCGAGGCCTACGAGCGGCTGCTGACCAGCGGCCGCATCACCGCGCTGATCGAGCGCTCGCTGGTGCTGCCGGCGCGTCCGCCGACGCTGCGCGAGCAGCTGCGCCGCGCCGCGCTGCCGCTGCTGGCGCTGGCCGGCGTGGCGGTGATGGCGCTCGTCTGGTCCACGCTGCTGCGGCGCGAGGTGCGCCAGCGCACCGCCCAGCTCTGGCAGTCGCTGCGCGAGAAGGAGCGGCTGGCCGTGGCGCTCGCCGACGGGGAGCGCCGCTTCCGCGGCATCCTCGAGGACGTCCGCCAGGGCGTGCTGCTGTTCGACGCCTCGGGGCGCATCACGTTCGCCAACGCCTCCGCGCTCGAGCTGCTGGGGGTCGACGCCGCGACCCTGCTCGGGCAACGCTCGCTGGCCTGCGCCGGCACCCTCTCGCGCGAGAACGGCGAGCCGGTCGGTCCGGAGGCGGAGCCGGCCGCCCGCGCGCTCGAGGAGGGGCAGTCGGTGCGCCGCGAGCTGCTGGCGTTCGACGGCGCGCGCGGCCGCCGCTGGCTCCTGACCTACGCCGACCCGCTGCCGGCCCCGGACACGAGGACGCCCTCGGGTCCGACCGCGGCCGTGGTGCCCGACGCCCCGGCGCCCGAGCGGCCCGCGGGGGCGCGCCCGCGCGAGGTGATCTGCACCTTCACCGACGTCACCGAGGACCGCCGGCTGCGCGAGGAGCGCGAGCGCTTCTTCGAGATCGCGCCGACCGTGCACCTCGTCGTCGGCCGCGACCGCCGCATCCGCCACGCGAACCCGGCCGCCCGGCGCGTGCTCGGCTACGACCCGCAGGCACTGGTCGGCACCCGCGTCTACGAGCTGGTCCACCCGGAAGACGTCGAGCGCATCCGCTCGGCGGTGCAGTCGCTCGAGCACGGCGTCTCCGACGTCGAGCTGCGCTGTCGTCACGCCGATGGCTCGTGGCGCTGGATGTTGTGGAACGCCGTCGCCGACCGCGGCCAGGACCTGGTGTTCACCGTCGGCCTCGACGTCACCGAGCGCCGCCAGGCCGAGCAGCAGGTCCACCACCTCGCGTACCACGACACCCTGACCGGCCTGCCCAACCGCGCGCTGTTCCTCGACCGGCTGCACATGGCGATCGCCCGCGCCCACCGCCACGGCGAGCACCTCGCCGTGTTCTTCGTCGACCTCGACCACTTCAAGGTGATCAACGACTCGCTCGGCCACTCCGTGGGCGACCTGCTGCTGCAGGAGGTCGGGTCGCGGCTGCGGCGCGCGCTGCGCGAGGAGGACACCGTCGCCCGGCTGGGCGGCGACGAGTTCACGCTGATCGTGCCCGGCCTGGTCGACGCCGCGGCGCTGTCGGCGCTGGCCCGCAAGATCCAGCGCGCGATCAAGGAGCCGGTGCAGGTCGCGGGGCGCGAGCTGACGGTGTCGGCCAGCCTCGGCCTCGGCCTGTACCCGGCCGACGGCACCACGCCGGAGGCGCTGCTCCAGAACGCCGACGTGGCGATGTACCGGGCCAAGGAGCTGGGCCGCGACAACTTCCAGTTCCACACCCCCGCGCTGTCGGCCCGCGTGCGCGAGCACCTCGACCTCGAGGGCCGGCTGCGGCGGGCGCTCGCCGCCGGCGAGCTGCGGCTGCACTACCAGCCGATCCTGTCGATCGCGACCCGCGAGGTCGAAGGCTGGGAGGCGCTGCTGCGCTGGGAGGACCCCGACCGCGGCCTGGTCGGCCCCGACGAGTTCGTGCCGCTGGCCGAGGCCACCGGGCTGATCGTGCCGGTCGGGCGCTGGGTGCTCGAGCAGGCCTGCCGCGACGCAACCCGGCTCGGGCGCGGGCGCATGAACGTCAACCTCTCGGCGCGCCAGCTCCAGGCCGACGAGCTGCTGGAGGACGTGATCCAGGTCCTGCGCACGACGGGCCTCGGGCCGGAGCGGCTGGAGCTGGAGATCACGGAATCGGCCGCCCTGCAGGACCAGGAGCGCACCGCCGACACCCTGCGCGCGCTGCGCGCGCTCGGGGTGCGGGTGGTGATGGACGACTTCGGCACCGGCTACTCGTCGCTCGGCCACCTGCGACGGCTGCCGATCGACGGCGTCAAGATCGACCGCAGCTTCGTCGCCGACCTCGGCCGCGGCGACGCCCGCGCCGAAGGCATCGTCACCGCCGTGTGCGGCATGGCGCGCTCGCTGGGGCTGCGCACGGTCGGCGAAGGCGTCGAGACCGAAGACCAGTTCGCGCGGCTGGCGGCGGCCGGTTGCGACTCGGCCCAGGGCTACCTGCTCGGGCGCCCGGAACCGCTGGCGGGAAGCTCCGTCGCGAGCGAGGCGAGCGGATGACGCTGAGCGTCGCAGGCGCGCTGGCCCGCGTGCGCTCGCGTGTGCCCGTGCTGCCCGCCGAAGCAGTGGAGCTGCGGGCGGCCCGCGGGCGGGTGCTGAGGCAGGACGTGCGGGCCGATCGCCCCCAGCCCGCCTTCGACCGCGCGGCGATGGACGGCTTCGCGGTGCGGGCGGCCGACGTCGCGTCGGCGCCGTGTGCGTTGCCGGTGGCCTTCGAGGTGCGGGCCGGGCAGTGGCCGGAACGCGCGCTGCCGGCGGGCGCCGTGGCGCGGATCATGACCGGCGCGCCCGTGCCGGAGGGCGCCGACGCGGTGGTGCCGGTCGAGCGCACGCGCGGGGTCGACGACGGGCACGTCGAGTTGCAGGTCCGGCCGGAGGCGGGCCAGCACGTCGCGCCGCGCGGCTCCGAGGTCGCGGCGGGCGAGCGGCTGCTGGTGCCGGGTCGCAGGCTCGACGCGGCGGCCATCGCCGTCCTTGCCAGCGTGGGCGTCGCGCGACCGCTCGTCGGCCGCCGCCCGCGGGTCGCGCTGCTCGTCACCGGCGACGAGATCGTGCCGGTCGACGCGACACCCGGCGCCGCCCAGATCCGCAACTCGAACGGGCCCGCGGTGACGGCGCTCGCGGAAGACGCGGGGGCGGAGGTGATCGACCTCGGCACCGCGGCCGACGATGCGGCGGCGCTGCTCTCGGCGCTCGCGCGCGGCCTCGACTCCGCCGACGTGCTGATCACGTCGGGCGGCGTCTCGGCGGGCGACTACGACCTCGTCGAACCCGCGCTGGAGCGGCTGGGCGTGAGCCTCGACTTCACCCGCGTCGCGATCAAGCCCGGCGCACCGCTGGTGTTCGGCCACCGCGGCGACGTGCTGGTGTTCGGCCTGCCCGGCAACCCGGTCTCGTCGCAGGTCACGTTCGACCTCTTCGTGCGCCCGGCGCTGCTCGCGATGCAGGGCGCGTCCGGAGGCGGCCGCCTGCGGCTCTTCGCCCGCGCCGAGGCGCCGTTCGTCAACCGCTCGGGCCGCGAGAACCACGTGCCCGCCGCGCTGCGCTTCGGGCCGGAGGGTGCGCTCGTGCGCCCGCTGCGCTCGCAGGGCTCCGGCGACCTGGCGGCCCACGCCCGCGCGGACGCGATCGTGGTGCTGGCCGCCGAGCGCACGGCCGTCGCCGCGGGCGAGACGGTGCCGTGCTGGCTGCTGCCCGCGGTCCTGGAGCGCGATGCCGAAGAAGCCTGAACTGTCCCACGTCGGCCGCGACGGCCGCGCCCGCATGGTCGACGTCTCGGCCAAGGCGGTGACGGTGCGCGAGGCGGTCGCCTCGGCGCGAATCCGGATCGCGCCGGCGGCGATGCGGCTGGTGCGCGCCGGTCGCCTGGCCAAGGGCCCGGTCGAGGAGGTCGCGCGGCTGGCGGGCGTGATGGCCGCCAAGCGCACCGCCGACGTGATCCCGCTGTGCCACCCGCTGCCGCTGTCGTTCGTCGACGTCGAGCTTCGGCCGCGCCGCGACGGCTTCGCGATCACCGCGCGGGTGCGCACCGAGGCGAAGACCGGCGCCGAGATGGAGGCGCTGCACGCGGTGACGGTCGCGGCGCTCACCGTGTGGGACATGGTCAAGGCCGCCGACCCGCGGATGGAGATCGGCTCGGTCGTCCTGCGCCGCAAGACCGGCGGCAAGGCCGACTTCCGCCGCTGAGGTTTCAGGCCCCTGGCCCGCCGAGGGCCTCGGCCTTGGCGGCTTCGCGCAGCGCGTCGGCGCGGCGGCCCGCGCGATCGTAGAGGTCGGCCAGGAGGTAGTGGGCCAGCGGGCGCAGGTCTGCTCGTGGCTTCAGCTCGACGGCCTTGCGGGCCAGGTCGATCGCCTCGTTCAGGTTCTGGCCCTGGTCGCGGTAGGCCTTGGCCAGGAACAGGTGGCCTTCGGCGAAGCGCGGGTTGCCCTCGATCGCCATCTTCAGCGCGTCGACCTGCAGCGTGCGCTGGCCGGACGCCTCGTAGATCCGCGACAGGTTGAAGGCGGCCTTGTAGCTGTCGGGGTGCAGCTTCAGCTCCTCGAGGTACTCGCGCTCGGCACTGCGCAGGTCGCCGCGCGACTCCGCGATCAGCGCGCGGTTGTAGCGCGCGAGCTTGACGTCGTTGCGCAGCGCGATCGCCTCGGCCACCAGCCGCTCCGACTCGGCGACGTTGCCGCGCTGGAACGCCAGCACCGCCAGCGCGTTCTTGGCCTGGGCGACGCGGGGGTCGATCTGCAGCGCCTCGCGGAACCAGCGCTCGGCCACCGCCGATTCGCCGCGGTCGAGGTGGATCTCGCCGAGCTGGTAGCGCACGTAAGCGTCCTTGGGGTCGATCCGCAGGTAGTGCTCGAAGCCGGCGATGGCGGCCTCGTCGTCGCCGAGGTTTCGGTAGGCGGCGGCCATGTTGATCACCGCCAGGTCGTAGTCGGGCTTGAGGCCGAGCGCGCGCTGGTAGTTCGTGATCGCCTCCTTGAAGCGGCCCACCTTGAAGTGGACGTTGCCGAGGTTGAACCAGGCGTCGATCACCTGCGGGTCCTCGTCGACGATGCCCGTGAGCATCGCGACCACTTCCGCGAAGCCGTCCTTGTCCGCCATCTTCTCGCGCACCTGGCTGAGCTGGTTGAAGATGTGGACCTTGTCCTTGGGGTCCGCCCGGTCGGTCCGCGTGTCGCCGGCGCTGGCGACGAACGAGCCGACGTAACCGAGCGCCGCCAGCCGCGCCCGCACCTCGGGGTCCACGTCGACCGGGGCTTGTTCGGTCTTCGCGGCCTCGAGGGCCGCCTCCAGCTCCCGCATCCGCCCGACCATCCGCTCGCCGAGCGCGCGCCGCTCCTCGAACAGGTTGCGCAGCTCGCCGGGGTCGTTCTCGAGGTCGAACAGCTCGGGCCGCGGCGCGTCGATCAGCTTGTAGCGGCCGGCACGCAGCGCGCGCAGCTCGCTCCACCCGTAGTGGTGCAGCGGGTACATCGCTTCGGCGTAGCCCTCGAGGTCGAGCGTTGGCACCGCTCCCGCGATCAGCGGCGTCAGCGAGCGGCCGGGGACGCCCGTGGGCGCCGGCGCGCCGAGCAGCTCGAGCGCCGTCGGCATCAGGTCGACGACGCGCACCGGGTCCTGGACGCGGCGGCCGCGTCCCACCTCGAACGGCGCGCGCAGGATGAACGGCACCCGGGTGGCGGCCTCGTAGATGAAGAACCCGTGCTGGTTCTCGCCGTGCTCGCCCAGGCTCTCCCCGTGGTCGCCGACCACCATCACGACCGTCTTCTCGAGCAGTCCGCGCTTCTCCAGGAACTCGATCACGCGGCCGACCTGGGCGTCGGTGAAGGCGATCTCGCCGTCGTAGGGGCGGCCCGGGTGCTGGGAGCGGAACGGCTCGGGCGGGTCGTACGGCGCGTGCGGGTCGTAGAAGTGCAGGAACGCGAAGAAGCGCCGGTCGGCGACCGACTCGAGCCACGGCAGCGCCTTGTCCACGACCTCGTCGCCGCGGCGCTGGATCTCGCCCGCCGACTTCGAGCGCGACAGCGACGAGTCGAAGTCGTCGACGTACGTCTCGAAGCCCTGGTCGATGCCCCACTTGGAGTCGAGCACGAAGGCGGCGACGAAGCCGCCCGTCGCGTAGCCGCGGGCCTTCAGCACCTCGGCCAGCGTCTCCTGCTCCGGGCCGAGGAAGAAGCCGCCGTTGTCGCGCACGCCGTGCTCCGGCGGGAACTTCGCGGTGAACATGCTGGAGTGCGCGGGCAGGGTCAGCGGCGCCGTGGTCATCGCCTGCTCGAACAGCACGCCCTCCTGCGCCAGCCGGTCGAGGTGCGGGGTGCGCGCGGTCTTCGAGCCGTACGCCCCGAGGTGGTCGGCGCGCGTCGTGTCGAGGGTGATCACGACGAGGTTCAGCTCGTCGCGGTCGAGACCGCCCGGCAACGCCCCGAGCGGGACGGCGCTCGGGTCCGGGGCCGAGCGGCGCGCGCCCGGAAAGAAGAAGAGGGCGGCGGCGACGATGGCCGCCAGCGCCGCCACGCCCGCGACGAGCGGGCGCGGCAGGCGCCGCGACGGAGCGGGCTCGGCGGCGGAGGAGGACGGTCGGGAATCCTGCGGCATCGCTTCATTCTCCGCCAGCCTCCGCCCTCCCGCCGGCTCCACGGCGCGGATCGCGCGCGGCGGGCCGGTGGCAGCTTTTTGAACGTTCTGCTATATACCGCCTCACGTGGCCTGCCGACCAAACTGACCAGTGGGGGACGTGCAGGTCGTCTTTCTAGGAGGACGGAATGAATCAGCAGGCGCGTACCTGGCGTCGCTCCTGGCCCGCCGTGGCGACGCTGGCCCTCGCGGTCGTCGTCGCCCCGCTCCCGGCGATGGCCGCGGAGGCGCAGCCGGCCGCCAAGCCGGCCAAGAGCCTCGTGGCGTCGGCCGAGAAGGCCGCCGCTGTCGCCGCCGTCAACGCGGCCGCCGCTCCGAGCATGGCGCAGGCCGGCACGACGGACCTGGGCTCGTCGAGCTTCTTCAAGACCCGAGCCGGCGCGATCGCGCTGGTGCTGGTCGCCGCGGGGCTCGGCTACACCATCTATTCGACCAGCAACGACCGCGTCAAGTCGCCTGGGAAGAACTAGGAGACCCCTGATGAAGCGCATTGCGACACTGCTGGCGCTGCTGCTGGCGTTGGGGGCTGTCCCCGCCAGCGCGCAGTCCCAGACCGGAACCATCGAAGGCCGCGTCGTCGACGAGCAGGGCGGCGTGCTGCCCGGCGTGTCGGTGACGCTGACCGGCCGCCAGGGCAGCCAGTCGGCCGTCACCGACGCCCAGGGCGTCTTCCGCTTCCTGGCCCTCAACCCCGGCCGCTACGAGGTGAAGGCCGAGCTCTCCGGCTTCGTGCCCGCGAGCCGCACGGCCATCGAGGTCAACATCGGCCGCACGGCCAGCGTCCCGCTCACGCTGCGGGTCGGCGGCGTGCAGGAGACGATCGAGGTCACGGCCAACGCCAGCGCCATCGACGTCACCTCGTCCGCGACCGAGAACTCGCTTTCCCAGGACCTGCTGGTCAACATGCCGATCAACATCGGCGTCTTCAACTCGGCGACCTCGCTGCTCAACTACGCCCCGGGCATCAACTCCAGCTCGGGCTACGGCGGTGACGCCAGCTACGGCAACGCGCTGCTGATCGACGGCGTCGACACCCGCGACCCCGAGGGCGGCTCGGCCTGGGTCTTCTTCGGCTACAACATCATCGAGGAGATGCAGGTCGGCGGCCTCGGTGCGCCTGCCGAGTACGGCGGCTTCACCGGCGCGGTGGTCAACACCATCACCAAGTCGGGCGGCAACAAGTACTCCGGCATGTTCGAGTACCGCCATACCAACGACGGCCTGGCCGGCAAGAACATCTCCGACGAGAACCTGCGGCTGAACCCGGCGCTCGGCAACGCCAACGTGCTGACCAGCCTCAACGACGCCAACGTCCAGCTCGGCGGCCCCTTCATCAAGGACAAGCTGTTCTGGTGGTTCAGCGCCCAGCGCTACGGCTTCGAGGCCGACCCGATCGGCCCGCGCACGAAGCAGACCGAGGTCAGCCCGCGCTACAACGGCAAGCTGACCTGGCAGATGACCCCGAACGACACCCTGGTCACCAGCTTCCAGTACGACAACTACAACGTCACCGGCCGCCTGGGCCTGATCGGCTCGGCGGAAGCGAAGGATGACGACACCCTCAACCAGGACTCGCCCGAGGCGATCTGGAACGTGCAGTACCGCAAGGTGTTCGGGCCGACCGCCTTCCTCGAGGCCAAGTTCACCGGCTACTGGGGCTACTACTACCTCGACCCGGTCGACGACACGCCCTTCACGTTCGACCTCGACACGGGCGCGTCCTCCGGTGGCGCCGGCTACCTCTACTACGCCGACCGCGGCCGCAACCAGTTGAACGTGGCGTTCTCCAAGTTCGTCGACGCCGCCGGCAAGCACAGCTTCAAGTTCGGCATGGAGATCGAGCGCAGCAAGTCCGAGAGCCGCTTCGAGTACATGGACGGCGTCTACTTCCTCTCCTACTCGGGCGTCCCGGCCTACGCCTACGGCTACAGCTATCAGATCAACGGCCGTAACCAGCGCGAGTCGTTCTACGCGCAGGACGCCTGGGAGATCGGCAGCCGGTTGACGGCGAACCTGGGCCTGCGCCTCGACAACATCCGCGGCGTCAGCCCCAACGACGGCGACGAGACCATCTACACGCCGAACCTGGCGATCGGGCCGCGTCTCGGCCTGGCCTGGGACGTCACCGGCGACGGCAAGACGGTGGCCCGCGGGTTCTGGGGCCGCTACTACGAGGGCGCCAGCTTCAACCCCTGGCAGCGTGCGAGCTCCGGCTACAGCGACTTCCTCGGCTACGAGGTCGTCAACGGCCGCCTGATCGAGATCCTGCGCGTGCCCGCGTACACCTACGGGATCTCGGACGACATCGACCACCTCGGCCTCGACGAGTGGAACGTCTCGCTCGAGCGGCAGCTCACGAAGGACATGCGGGTGGCCGTCACCTACGTCCAGCGCGACTACAAGAACTTCATCAACTCGGTCGTCCCGAACGGCCGCTGGACGCCGATCAGCGTCAACAACCCGCTGACCAACACCCCGCTCACCCTCTACCGCTGGGCCAACCGCTCGACGACCGAGGATGAGCAGTTGATCCGCAACATCGACGGCTTCCAGTACCTCGACCCGACCGGCCGGGTGCTCGGCGTCGCCGACGCCAACCGCGACTACAAGTCGCTGATGATCGTGCTGACCAAGTCCTACTCGGACCGCTGGCAGGGCCAGTTCTCCTACGTGTGGTCCAAGGCCGAAGGCACGGTCGGCAATGGCGGCACGGCCAGCGTGACGGGTTCGTTCTTCGAGTACCCGAGCTTCTCGCTGGTCAACGCCTTCGGTCCGATGAACGCGGACCGCACCCACGAGATCAAGCTGATGGGCGGCGTCAAGATCCCCAAGATCGAGGTCTCGCTCAACGCCTACTACCGAGGGCTCAGCGGCCTGCCCTACGCGGCGGACATCTCGGTCTCGGGCAGCACGCTCAACCGGGCCGGTTCGTCCACGATCTGGATCGAGCCGCGCGGCAGCCGTCGCCTGCCGTTCTTCCACCAGATCGACCTGCGCGCGGAGAAGGTGTTCGAGTTCGACGTGCACCGCCTCGGGTTCTTCGTCGACGTCCAGAACCTGCTCAACGAGGACACGCAGACGGGCGCCGTCACCCGCTACCCGCGCACGACGATCAGCGGCAACCCGGTGGCGTTCGGCTCGCCGACCGCCATCCAGGGCGCCCGTCAGGTCACGCTCGGCGCTCGCTGGTCGTTCTAGCACTTCCCGTCGCGGGATCGCGCTCCGGCGCGGTCCCGCGGCCTGCCCGGCCCTGCGAGGGGCCGGGCATTTTTTTTGGCCTCGCGGTTCGTGCAATTCATGGAGTTGGATGCCGTCGTCGGAACACTCGGTGCGCAGGATCCAACTCGTTGGTCGATTCGGTTTCCCGGATTGCGGGGCGGCGGGCCCTCGGATAACGTCGCTGGATGGGCAAGCGCGAGCGCACGAACCCGGCGCCCCGAGGCCGGTGGGCCGCGCTGGCGATCGGCCTCGTCGCCGCGCTCGCCGCCGCCTCGGCCTGGTGGGCACAGCGGCCGCCGGCAGACGAGGCCGCCGCCCGCGCCCTGCTGCTGCGGCGCACGCCGGCTCCCTCCGAGCTCAACGTGGTCGTGGTCACGCTCGACACGCTGCGCGCCGACCACCTGGGCTGCTACGGCCACCCCGAGGTGCAGACCCCGCACATCGACGCGCTCGCCGAGCAGGGCGTGCTGTTCGAGCAGGCGACGGCGACGGTGCCGCTCACCTTCCCCTCCCACTCCTCGATGTTCACGGGCCAGATCCCGCCCACCCACGGCGTGCGCGACAACGGCGGCTTCTTCCTCGAGCCCGAAAAGGTGACGCTGGCCGAGCGGCTCAAGGAGTCGGGCTGGACGACCGGCGCCTTCGTCGCCGCCTGGGTGCTCGAGAACCGCTGGGGCCTGGCCCAGGGCTTCGACCACTACTCCGACCGCTTCGACCTGTCGAAGTACAAGGTGGTCTCGCTCGGCACCGTGCAGAAACGCGGCGACGAGGTGATGGACGACGCGATCGGGTGGATCGAGCAGAACCGGCAGAAGAAGTTCTTCGCCTGGATCCATCTCTACGACCCGCACACCCCGTGGGACCCGCCCGAGCCCTACAAGTCGCGCTACCCCGGCCAGGGCTACGTCGGCGAGGTCGCCTACACCGACGCCGTCGTCGGCCGCCTCACCGCCTACCTGAAGGAGAAGGGCCTCGACCGCAGCACCCTGATCGTGCTGACCGCCGACCACGGCGAGAGCCTGGGGGAACACGGCGAGAGCACCCACGCCTTCTTCGTCTACGACGCCACGACCCACGTCCCGTTCATCGTGAAGACGCCGTGGGGCGACCGCGGCCGGGCGAAGACCCAGGTCTCGGGCGTGGACCTGATGCCGACGGTGCTCGACCTCGTCGGCCTGCCGCCGCAGCCGGACATCGAAGGCCGCTCCGTCGCCCGCGCGATCCTCCACCCCGAGGCGGAGCTCGGCCACGTCGCCTATTCGGAGACCTACTTCCCGCGCTACCACTTCGGCTGGCAGCACCTGCGCGCGCTGCGCGACGGCCGCGAGAAGTACATCGACGCGCCGGAGCCCGAGTTCTACGACGTGCTCGCGGACCCGAAGGAGTCGAAGAACCTCTACAAGTCGATGAGCGCCCGCGCCGAGCGGCTGCGGCTGCAGCTCGAGAAGCTGGCGGGCTCCGGCCGCGACGCGACGCCCGAGCGCCAGCAGATGGACCCCGACACGCTGCAGCGGCTGGCGGCGCTCGGCTACGTCGGCAACGCCGTCGACGTCGACCCGACGGCGGTGCTGCCCGATCCCAAGGGGAAGATCGGCCTGTTCACGCGGATGGGCGCCGCCAAGGCGCTGGCCTCTGCCGAGAAGCACGACGAGGCGATCGAGCAGATGCGGGCGGTTCTGGCCGAGGACCCCGCCATCATCGACGGCCACGTCACGCTGGCCGGCTGGCTGTGGCGCGCGCGCCGGACGGACGAGGCGATCGCCGCGTTCCAGGCTGCTCTCGCGCTGAAGCCCGACCACGAGCTGGCGCTGACCGAGCTGGCCGGGCTCTACCGGCAGATGGGCCGCCACGACGCCGCGCTCGAGGGCTATCGCGCCGCGCTCGCGCGCGACGGGCGCAAGCCGCAGACGTGGTACCAGCTCGCCACGCTCTACCTCGACATGGGCCGCGTCGGCGAGGCGGAGAAGACGTTCCGCGAGGCGCTCGTCCACAACCCGAAGATGGGTGCTTCCTACTCGAGCCTGGGAGTGATCGAGTTCTCCCGCGGCCGGCCGCAGGAGGCCGAGGCCCTGGTGCGCAAGGCGCTGGAGCTGGAGCCGGAAGTGCGCGGCGGACGTTACAACCTGGCCCGCCTGCTGGAGCTGAAGGGCCGCGCCGACGAGGCCGAGCGCCTGTACCGCGAGGAGATCGAAGGCAACTCCGACCACGGCAAGGCCTGGTTCAACCTGGCGCAACTGCGCCGCGCGCGCGGCGACCGTGCCGGCCAGCGCGAGCTGCTCACGAGCTGCGTCGACGCGGCGAAGTTCGCGCCGTGCGCGTTCTTCCTCGCCCGCGAGGAGCTGCAGGCCGGAGACCTCGAGGCCGCCGAGCGGCGGGCGAAAGAAGGGCTCGAGATCAGCTCGGCTTCCGAGGTGGCGCCGCTCGGCCACTACGTGCTGGCGGACGTCCACAACCGCCGCGGCCAGCGCGCGGAAGCGCAGCGCCAGGTCGATCTCGCCCGCCGCCTCGAGGCCGCCTTGCGCGCCGACCCGCTGCCGGTGCTCTGAAGGACGCCCGCGTCGCCGATTCCGGTAGCATGCCGCGAGCGATGGAGGCGGCATGCGCACGCGGATGGCGGTCGTGGGGACGGTGACGGGACTGGCGCTGGCAGGCGCGGCGAGCGCGCAGGGGCCGGCGGAGCTCGTGCTCGAGAACGCGAAGGTGATGACGCTCGCGGCGGCGCCGTGGGCGGAAGCCGTCGCGGTGAAGGACGGGCGCATCGCCTACGTCGGCGACCGCGCCGGGCTCGCGCCGTGGATCGGCGAGAGTACCCGGCGGCTGGACCTGAAGGGCCACCTGGTGCTGCCCGGACTCGTCGACGCCCACGTCCACGTCGAGGGCATGGGCACGGCGCGCGAGTCGCTCGACCTGGTCGGCGCGGCGAGCCTCGACGACGCGCTGGCGCGGGTGGCGGCGCGGGCCAAGGCGGCGCCGGCGGGCGAGTGGCTCCTCGGCCGCGGCTGGGACCAGAACGACTGGCCCGGCAAGACGTTCCCGACGGCGGCCGACCTCGATCGCGTGGCCCCGGACCGGCCGGTGATGCTCGTCCGCGTCGACGGTCACGCCACGTGGGTCAACTCCCGGGCGCTGGCCCTGGCCGGGATCACGAAGGACACCGCCGACCCCGCGGGCGGCCGCATCATGCGCGATGCCGGCGGCGCGGCGACGGGGGTGCTGATCGACGCCGCCTCCAGCCTCGTCGAGCGCCTCGTGCCGCCGCCAACCCGCGAGCAGCGCAAGCGCCGCCTGCGGGCGGGGCTGGAGGTCGCGGCCGCCGGCGGGCTCACCGCCGTGCACGACGCCGGCATCGACCTCGAGGCCGTCGCGCTCTACGAGGAGCTGCTGAAGGAAGGCCCGCTGCCGGCCCGCGTCCACGTCATGCTGCGCGCCGACGCCTTCCTGGCCGCCGGCCCCGGCCTCGTCGCCCGCCACGGGCTCGGCGACGGCCAGCTCCACGTCCACGCGATCAAGGCGATGGCCGACGGCGCGCTCGGCTCGCGCGGCGCGTGGCTGCTGGCTCCCTACTCGGACGAGCCGGGCACCCGCGGGCTGCCGATGCTGAAGCCCGAACCGTACGCGGCGCTGCTGAAGGACGCCGCGTCGCGTGGCTTCCAGGTCAACACCCACGCGATCGGCGACGCCGCCAACCGCTTCGTGCTCGACGCCTACGCGGCGACCTTCGGACCCGCGGGAGGCGCCCGGCACCGCTGGCGCGTCGAGCACGCGCAGGTGCTCGACCCGAAGGACGTGCCGCGCTTCGCGGCCCTCGGCGTCGTGCCCTCGATGCAGCCCACCCACTGCACGAGCGACATGTACTGGGCCGGCGCCCGGCTCGGGCCCGAGCGCGAGAAGTACGCCTACCTGTGGCAGACGTTCCGCGCGGCCGGCGTGCCGGTCGCGTTCGGCTCCGACGCGCCGGTGGAGGCCGTCGACGTGATCCCGGGGCTGCACGCGGCGATCACCCGGCAGGACGCGAAGGGCTGGCCCGAGGGCGGCTGGCACCCGAAGGAGCGGCTGGGCTTCGCCGACGCGGTGGCCGCGTTCTCGCGCGACGCCGCGTGGGCGGCGTTCGACGAGAAGGAGACGGGCACGATCGAGGTCGGCAAGCGCGCCGACTTCACGGTCCTCGACAAGGACGTCTCCGACGGCCGCGACGTCCTCGGCGCGAAGATCGCGATGACGATCGTGAACGGCCGGATCGCCACCCGATGACGCCTTGCCCGGTCTGCGAAGGGCCGGTCGAGATCGACTCGTTCGACGTCGACAAGGGCGAGGTGATCAGTTGCCCGGAGTGCGGCACCGAGCTGTTGGTCACCGGCCTCGCGCCGCTGAGCCTGGAGCCGGCGCCGGAGGAGGACGAGGAGTGGACCTGAGCGCGGCGCGCGACAAGCAGGCCCGGCTCGACGCGCGGCTGCGCGAGCTGGGCTCGCTGCTCGTCGCCTACAGCGGCGGGGTCGACAGCGCCTACCTCGCGGCGCGGGCCTTCCACGTGCTCGGCGCGCGGATGCTGGCGGTGACCGCCGACTCCGCCTCGCTCGCGGCCGAGCAGCGCCAGCATGCCGCACACGTCGCGCGGGTGGCCGGCTTTCCCCACGAGTGGCTGGAGACGGCCGAACTCGACGACCCGCGCTACGCCCGCAACGCGCCCGACCGCTGCTACTTCTGCAAGAGCGAGCTGTTCACGCGCCTGCTGCCGCTGGCCCGCGCCCGCGGCCTCGAACACGTGGCCTACGGGATCATCGTCGACGACCTGTCCGACCACCGCCCCGGCCACCGCGCCGCCGCGGAGGCGGGCGTGCACGGCCCGCTCGCCGAGGCCGGCCTCGGCAAGGACGACCTGCGGGCGCTGTCGGAGGAGATGGGCCTGCCCGGCTTCGACCGGCCGGCCGCGCCGTGCCTGTCGTCGCGGATCGCCCACGGCATCGCCGTGACCCGCGAGCGGCTGGCACGGGTCGACGCCGCCGAGGCGGCCGTGCGCGCCCACGGCTTCCGCGAGCTGCGCGTGCGCGACCTCGGCGCGCGGGCGCGGGTGGAGATCGGCCCCGACGAGCTGCCGCGGCTGCAGGACCCCGCCACGGCCGAGCGCCTGCGCGCCGCCGTGGCCGACGCGGGCTTCGCGGACGTCGAGTTCGACCCGCGCGGCTACCGGCGCGGGGCGCTCTCGGGCGCGCCTGGCGACGGGGGTGGGGTATGATCAGTCCGTTCCAGACGCGCGTCCTTGCTGGGAGGCCATGATGTTCGGACTCGGCGTGCCCGAGGTCGTGCTGATCGTCTTCATCGTCGTGCTCGTGTTCGGCACCAGTCGCATCCCGGAGCTGGGACGGGGACTCGGCGAAGGGATCAAGAACTTCAAGAAAGCGATCAAAGGGGAAGAGGAGGAGAAGAAGTGAAGAGGGTTCACGTGAAGCTCGCCGCCCTGGCTCTCGTCCTCGTAGCGAGCGCCGGGCTCGCCGCGTGTGGCAAGAAGACGCCGCCGCCGCCGCCCGCTCCGCCGCCTGCCGCGCCGCCGACGCCGACGCCCGCGCCGCCGCCGCCGGCTCCCGAGCCGCCGCCGCAGCTCAACGAGTACGACCGCCTGAGGCAGATGTCGCTCGAGGAGCTGGATCGCCAGGGCCTGCTGCCCGAGATCCGCTTCGACTACGACAAGGCCGACGTGCGCGAGGGCGATCGCGCCATCCTCGAGCGCAACGCCGCGACCCTCAAGAAGTTCGACTTCCTCAAGGTCAAGGTCGAGGGCCACTGCGACGAGCGCGGCACGGTCGAGTACAACCTCGCTCTCGGCGAGCGCCGCGCCAAGGCCGCGTACGACTACCTGGTGTCGCTCGGGGTGCCGGCCTCGCGCCTGCAGCTCGTCTCCTTCGGCAAGGAGATGCCGGTGTGCCAGGAGTCGAACGAGGACTGCTGGCAGAAGAACCGCCGCGCCCGGTTCACCGTCACCGGAAAGTAATCACCCATTGGGTTCCGGCGCCGGAGTGAATCCGGCGCCGGTCCCTTGGGGGCTCCGTCGGACGACTCCGGCCTCCTCCGCCCCCAAACCCCCACGAACCGGTTGCCGCGGTCGAGGGCGTTCGTTGACACCCCCGGAGGGCTGGTTTGTAATGCGCGCGAGCGCCCCTCCGGCGCCCCTGTTCCCCCGATAAAAAGAGGATGAGCGAGCCACAGGCCCCCGAGAATCCCGCGATCAAGGAACTGACCGGGCGCATCGGCAAGTACGAGATCGCCAAGCCGCTCGGCAAGGGCGCGATGGGCATGGTGTACCTCGCCCACGACACCATGCTCGAGCGCGACGTCGCGCTCAAGGTCATGGTGGCCTCGATCGCCGACGACGACGAGCTGAAGCGCCGCTTCGAGCGCGAGGCCAAGGCCGTCGCCAAGATGACCCACCCGAACGTGGTGATGGTCTTCGACCTCGGCTACCACACCGACGGATCGCCGTACCTGGCGATGGAGCTGCTGAAGGGCATGGACCTGCAGAAGGCCATGCGCACTCCGCCGCCGATGAGCGTCGAGCGCAAGTGCCAGATCATCCTGCAGGTCCTGGCCGGTCTCGCCCACGCCCACGGGTCCGGCATCGTCCACCGCGACATCAAGCCCGCCAACATCTTCATCAACCAGGACGGTTCGGTGAAGATCATGGACTTCGGCGTCGCGCGGCTGACCACCGCTTCGATGACCGGCACCGGCAGCATCGTCGGCACCGCCGACTACATGTCGCCGGAGCAGGTCAAGGGCGCGAAGGTCGACGGCCGCTCCGACCTGTTCAGCGTCGGCTGCATGCTCTTCGAGCTGCTCGCCAACCGCCGCCCGTTCCACTCGGACAACCTGATGGCGATCTTCTACAAGATCACCCACGAGGAGCCGAACTGGGACCTGATCCCCGAGGGCGCGGATTACGACGCGCTGATGCCGATCCTGCAGAAGGCGCTGGCGAAGGACCTCGAGCAGCGCTACGCCTCGGCATACGACTTCGCGGTCGCGCTCAAGGACTACCTCGGCCGCTTCGCCGGCGGGGCCGCCGCCGTCGAGGAACTGGTCGACCTCGGCGCGCCGCCGGACCCGGGCGCGATCACCGCGCTCGAGGACCTGGTCGGCGACGGCACCGAGATCACCGCGCAGACGATGGACCTCGGACCGGGCCAGGTCACCGGCGCCCCGACGGTCGGCGCGACCGCGCGAGGCGGCGCCAGCGGACGGGTGGCCACGCTCGGGGCCGGAACGGGCCGCGTCGCCCAAGCAGGAGCGGGTACGGCGCGCGCCGGCACCCTCGCTCCCACCCGCGTGGTCACGTCGGGCGCACACCCCGCGGCCGCCGCCCCGGCCCGCCCGGCGCCCGCGCCCGCGCCGTCGGGTACGCCGACGCTCTACGTCGTGCTCGGGGGGCTCGGCGTCGCAGTGCTCGCCCTGGGCGGCTTCATCCTCTTCGGGCGCCCCGAGCCCGCGCCGCAGCCGCCGGTGACGGTGGCGCAGACGCCCGTCCCGCCGCCCGTGACCGCGCCGCCGACGACCCAGCCCGCGCCGACGCCGGCCCCGGCCCCGACGTTCGCCGAGGCCGTGGGCAAGGGCGCGGCCTCGCTGCGCGCCGCGCAGTCGGCCTTCCGCTCGGGCGACTACGACACCGCGATGTCGAAGGCCCAGGCGGCGCTCAAGGAGGACCCGCAGAACGCCGAGGCCAAGCGCGTCGTCGACAACGCGCTGCAGGGCCAGAAGGCCGTCGCCCGCTTCACCGCCGCCGAGGCGGCGCTGCGCGCGGGCGACTACGCCAGAGCCATGAACGAGGCCGACGCGGGCCGTGCGCTGGCGCCGTGGGATGCCCGGGTGACCACGCTGATCACCCGCATCCAGACCGCGCAGAGCCAGGCCCAGGCCGCGGAGTCGCAGAAGAAGGCGGCGGCCCAGCAGCAGCAGATCAACGCGCTGCTGACCCAGGCTCAGGCCGAGACCACGGCCCAGAAGTACGACGCCGCGATCTCGCTCTACGACGAGGCGCTGAGGCTGGATCCCTCCAACCAGGCCGCGATGATCGGCAAGACCAGCGCGATCAGCGCCAAGGCCCTCGCCCAGGCGGCAGCCAGCAGCGCCGCGCGGCCGACGGCCGCGGCGAAGGCCTTCGAGGTCGGCAAGACCCAGGCCTCGGCGGGCAGCGGCGGCGCGGTGCCGCCCGGCTTCTCGGAGACCGCCGGCATCACCGCGGTGAAGGGTTCGGCGACCGCCGACCTGCCCGGCAAGGTGGAGTTCGACGTCAACCCCGGCACCCCGAAGCCCGGCGAGAAGTACACCGTGACCGTCGTCTTCGGCAACGACGGCGGCGCGCCGATCCAGATCAAGGACATGATCGTGACCACGGTGATCAACGGCAAGCGCCAGCAGGCGCCCGTGCCGCCGCTGGTCAAGGAAGTCGCCCCCCGCGACAAGGCCACCGTCTTCCAGCTCCCGGACTTCTGGAAGGAGGACTGGACGGCGTGGTCGATGGAGGTGATGGTGCGCACGGTCCGCGGCGAGAGCTACAAGAACAAGGTCACCTGGAACCGCTGATGTCGAGGAACGCCCTGCTGCTGGCGGCGATCACCCTGGCCGCGGCCCCGCTGCTGAGGGCCGACGACCCGCCGGAGATCGAGCACCAGCCGTCGATCTGCACGATCGCCGGCAAGCCGATGGCGCTGTGCGGCGCGATCAGCGACGACGCGATGGTGGCCAAGGCCCGGCTCTACTTCCGGCACCAGAAGGACAAGTTCTTCAGCTACGTCGAGATGGCCTTCACCGGCCTGCAGTACTGCGGGACGCTGCCCGCGGCGCGCGCCGGCAAGGCCAAGGCGGTCGAGTACTACATCTGGGCGATCGACGACGCCTACAACATCAAGCGCACCTCGACCTTCAACCTGCCGGTGCAGAGCGAAGACGTGTGCGGCTTCGCGCCGCTCGAGCAGGACGCCGCCCGCGCGGCCGCGATCACCGTCCACGCCACCCACAAGGACCAGGGTCGCAAGCTCTCGGGCGAGTTCGATCCCGCCGGCGTGACCTTCGTCCCCTCGCGCTGACCCGTCTCCTTCCCCTCCTCCTGCTGCTGGCGGCGCCCGCGCCGCCCGCGGCCAGCCTCGACGCGCGGCTGTCGCTGGGCGACTCCGCCGTGCTGGTCACGCTGACGCAGGCCGGCCCCGCGGACGCCCTGGACGTGGAGGTGATGGTCCGCGCGGGCGGACGCGAGGGACGCGGCTCGGCCGGACGGGTGGCGGCGGGCGGCTCCCACGTGGTGACGGTGCGCCTCGACGGGCTGTCCGCGGGACCGCTCGCCGCCGTGGCGCGCGTCGACTGGCGGCCCTCGGACGTGGCGCCCGACGCCCCGCCGCTGTCGCGCGCGTTCGCGGCGACGCTGCGCGGGGGAGGCCTGCGGCTGGAGCCCGAGCCCGCGCGGCTGGGTGGCGCGGGAGCGATCGCCGTGCGGGTGTCGAGCCTCGACGGCCGCGCCCGCCGGGTGCGCCTCGAGGTCGCAGCGCCGATGGGGCTGCTGGCCCTGCCGCCTCCCGCGTTCGAGGTGCCGGCCACGGGCGTGGCGCGGGTCGAGGTGCCGCTGGCGCGCGGCAGCGCCCCCCGCGGCTCGACAGTCGGGCTGGCGCTGCTGGCCCGCGCCGACGACGCCGCCGGCGCCGCGCTGGCGCGGGTCGAGCTGCTCGCGGAGCCCGGGTGGTTGCCGGCCTTGCGCCCGGCGCTGGTCGTCGCGGCCCTCGCCCTGCTGGGCGCGGCCGCCCTCGCCGAGCGGCGGGCCCGCCGCCAGCAGGCTTGACACCGCTTCGAACCACGAAATATGGTGTAGCGGAAGATGGAGAGTCCCAAGGACTACTACGGCCTGCTCGGCGTGCCGCGCGACGCCAGCACCGCGGCGATCACCCGCGCCTACCGCAAGCGGGTGCGTCAGCTCGATCCCGCCCACCGCACCGGGGCCTCGGCCGAGGATCTCCACGCGCTGCAGCGGGCCTACGAGACGCTGCGCGACGCGGAGCGCCGCCGCCGCTACGACGAGGCGCTGGCCCAGCCCCAGGCGCATCAGCCTGCCCCCGAGCGCTCCCGCGGCGAGTCGCTGCCGCTGCGCCCGGCGACCGGGCTGCGGCGCCCGATGCGGGCAGAGACGCTGGCCGCCGACGTGGTGCTCTCCGTCGCCGAGGCGCTGCGCGGCGGCGTGCTCCCGCTCGACCTGCCGGTCTCGGCCGAGTGCTCGAGCTGCGAGGGCACCGGCGGCGCCGCCTTCGACTGCGCGCCGTGCAGCGGCGAAGGCCGGATCGGGATGCGGCTGCCGATGCCCGTGCGCATTCCCCCCGGCATCCGCACCGGCACGGTGTTCGACCTGCGCGTCGACGAGACCACGGTCCGCTCGCTGCTGCTGACCGTGCACGTGGGCGGCGCCGGCCGCTGAGGCTTCGGCCGAAGCCGCCGCGCCCCCTTATGATGGGCGCCGCATGATCGACGAAGCGGGAATCGCGCGCCTGGTCGCGCACAGCGTCGCGCTCAAGCAGCGCTTCTTCGGAGAGCGCGCCGCCGACGTGCTGGCCGCGGGCCGCGCGACGGCCGAGGCGCTGCGCGCCGGAGGGCGGGTGCTGGCCTTCGGCAACGGCGGCTCCGCGGCCGACGCCCAGCACCTCGCCGCGGAGCTGGTCGGCCGCTTCCTCGCCGAGCGCCCGGGGCTGGCGGCGATCGCGCTCGGCTCCGACCCCTCGACGGTGACCTCGATCTCGAACGACTACGGCTACGAGCAGGTGTTCCGCCGCCAGGTCGAGGCGCACGGCCGGCCCGGAGACGTCGCGCTCGGGATCACCACCTCGGGCCGCTCGAAGAACGTGCTGGCCGCGCTGGACCTCGCGCGCGAGAAGGGCCTGCGCACGATCGCCCTCACCGGCGCCGGCGGCGCAGCGCTGGCCGGCCGCGTCGACCACCTGCTCGACGTGCCCGAGACCGACACGGCCCGCGTGCAGGAGGTGCACGGCATGGTCGTCCACCTGCTGTGCCAGGTCGTGGACGAGTCGCTGGCGTGAGCCCGCGCGTTTCGCGCCGCCGCCCGCGCGCGCCGCAGCCGCTCGACCTCGCGGGCGTCGCGACGTACCCGCTGCGCTCTCGCAAGAGCAAGGTGGGCATCCGCGACCTCGCCCGGCCGGTGCCGCCCGGAGCGTCGATCGAGGAGTTCCTGGCCGCGCTGCCGCGCCAGCTCGCCGGCGTCGCGCTGCGCGACCTCGCGGCGCAGGTGCGCCGCGGCCGCACCCGGCGCCGGCCACTCTTGTGGGGACTCGGCGCCCACGTGATCAAGGTCGGCCTGGCGCCGCTGCTCGTCGACCTGATGGACCGCGGCTACGTGACCGGCGTGGCCCTCAACGGCGCCGGCATCGTCCACGACTTCGAGCTGGCCGCCGTCGGACACACCTCGGAAGAAGTCGCCGAGGGCCTCGGCTCCGGCGCCTTCGGCATGGCGAAGGAGACCGGCGAGGAGCTCAACCGCGCGATCGTCGAGGGCGCTCACGACGGCCTCGGCCTCGGCGCCGCCGTCGGCCGCCACATCGAGGAGAGCCGGCTGAAGCACCGCGACGTCAGCCTGCTGGCGGCGGCCTGGCGCCGCGGGCTGCCGGCGACCGTGCACGTCGCGGTCGGCACCGACATCGTGCACATGCACCCGGCCTGCGACCCCGCGGCGCTCGGGCAGGCCACCCACCTCGACTTCAGGATCTTCGCCGGCGAAGTCGCGCGGCTGGGCGGCGGCGGCGTCTACCTGAACGTGGGCTCGGCGGTGCTGCTGCCGGAGGTGTTCCTGAAGGCGGTCACGCTGGCCCGCAACCTGGGCCACGAGCTGCGCGACTTCACGACGGCGAACCTGGACTTCATCCAGTCCTACCGCCCGAACACCAACGTCGTCCAGCGGCCCACCCGCGGCGTCGGCCGCGGCTTCAGCCTGACCGGCCACCACGAGCTGCTGCTGCCGCTGCTGCGCGCGGCGATCCTCGCCGGCAGCCGCTAGTCCTTCGCCTCCAGCCAGCACGCCTCGTAGGGCCCGAGGTGGACGTTCAGCCGGCCGTCCTTGACGCGCGGCCGGTGGCCCTCGAGCAGCGGCCGCCAGCGCCGCGCCGGCCCGCCGACGTCCGCGAGCGGGAGCACGACGGTCTGCTCGCGGGGGCTGACCGAGACGAGCGCCACGATGCGCTGGCCCTCGCGCGGCCCGCGCAGCAGGGCGAACACGCCGGGGCCGGCGTCGAGCACCTGCTGCGGGGAGTTCGGGTGGAACGCGGGCTGCCGCACGCGGACGGCGAGCAGGCGCCGGAAGCCGACCGCGACGCGGTACTCGGTGGAGTCGAGGTCCATCAGCCGCGACATCAGCGCCGGCTCCGAGAGGGTCTTGCGGTTGATCGAGCGCTTCTCGGCGCCCGAGCGGATCGCCGCCAGGTCGTTGCGGGCCCCGAACAGGCTGGGCAGGTAGATGCCGGGCACGCCGCGCAGCATCAGCGCAATCGCGCGGCTGGCGAGGAAGCGGGCCACCTGCAGCCAGCCCGGCTCGCCGGCGTCGTCGCGGTTGAGCGCGCTCCACCAGGTGACGTTGAGCTCGTAGGGGCTGCGCGTCCCGTCGCCGTTGTCCTTCTCGGAGACGAGCCCGCCGTGCTCGATCGCCTTCTGCACCAGCAGCTCGATGCCCGCGGGCGGCAGGATGCCCTGGGCGCCGAGCAGCCCGACGCCGTCGTGGGACGCGAGGAAGTTGAAGAAGGTCGCGGTCTCCGAGGGGTAGACGAGCCCGCGCGCCCACGACGCCAGGTGCGAGGTGTCCGCCGTGTGGAAGGCGTGGATCACCAGCGGCGGCAGCGCGAAGTTGTAGACCATCTGCGCCTCGTCGCGACCGTCCCCGAAGTAGGAGACGTTGTCGGCGTGCGGCACGTTGGTCTCGGTGACCAGCGCCACCCGCGGCGCCGCCACGTCGAGCACGGCGCGGAACAGCTTGACGAGGGCGTGGGTCTCCTTCAGGTGGGCGCAGCGGGTGCCCAGCTCGCGCCAGACGTAGGTGACCGCGTCGAGCCGCACGATGTCGGCGCCGCGCCGCACGTACGAGAGCAGGATGCCGAGCACCCGCAACAGCACCTTCTCGCTCTTGAAGTTGAGGTCGATCTGGTCGGGGCTGAAGGTGGTCCACACGAAGCGCTTGCCGTGGATCGTCTGGAACGGGGTCAGCAGCTCGGTCGTGCGCGGGCGCAGGATCAGCCGCAGGTGGTCGCGGCTGATCGAGTCCTTCGTGGAAAAGGCGACGAACGAGTCCTGGAAGTCGGGGTGGCCGTCGAGGAACTCCTGGAACCAGCGGCTCTTCGCCGAGGCGTGGTTGAACACGCCGTCGAACATCAGCCGGTAGCGCAGCGCCAGCGCCTCGATCTCCTGCCAGCTCCCGAGCCGCGGGTCGACCTCCTCGAAGTCGATCACCGAGAAGCCGCGGTCGGACGAGTACGGGAAGAACGGCAGGATGTGGACGGTGCTGAGCGCGTCCTTCATGAACACGTCGAGGAAGTCGCCCAGCGCCCGCAGCGGGGTCTTGCCCGGGCTCTCCAGCAGGTCGCCGTACGTGATCGCGATCGAGTCGCGCTCGGTGAAGCGGGTGGCCGGGTCGAAGCCGCGCTCCTCCGCGATCATCTCGTCCGGCTTGTGCGCCCAGTGCACGCGCATCAGCCGCTCGACCTCGGGCCAGCACGCCTCCGCCCGCTTGCGGCCGTACATCACCGCCAGCAGGGCCACGATCCGCTCCCGCTGCTCGGCCGTCACCGCGAGCAGCGCGCGGGAGTAGTCCGGGGCGGGCAGGTGGGGCCGGTGTTCCGCGAAGAGGGGAGCTGGGGAGGGCTGAGGCATCGGTCTCCTGTTCAGTGAACGGCTCCGGCCGGGGTGTCGACCTCCAGGCCGACCGCCCGCATCAGCGCCAGGGCGTTGCTGCGAGTGACGACGCCGGGCCGCATGCGGTAGTCGAAGGCGATGTGCCCGGCCTCGATCCGGTCCTCGAAGTGCACGTTCTCCACCGGCTCCGGGCCCTCGGCGGCGATCTCGGCCAGCGCCAGGTCGTGGGTCGTGACCAGGCCCAGCGCGCCGCGCGCGAGCAGGCCGTGGACCAGCGCGCCGGCCCCGGCCCGGCGGTCGGCGGAGTTGGTGCCGGACAACACCTCGTCGAGCAGAAAGAGCGTCGGCTCGTTCGCCGCCAGTCGCAGCACCTGGGCCAGCCGCTCGATCTCGGCGAAGAAGCGGGAGCGGCCCTCGCGCACCGAGTCGCGCACCCGCATCGAAGCGCCCACCCGCAGCGGCGACAGCCGCAGCAGCCGGGCCCTCACGGGCGCCCCCGCCTGCGCCATCACCACCGCCAGGCCCACCGCGCGCAGCAGCGTGCTCTTGCCGCTCATGTTGGACCCGCTCACGATCAGGGCGCGGCGAGCGGATCCCAGCGCGACGTCGTTGCGCACGGCCACGGCTTCGGCGATCAGCGGGTGGGCCAGGCCTTCGGCCTCGAACAGCGGGCCTTCGTCTTCGACCAGCTCGGGGAAGGGGTCGCGCGGATTCTCGAACGCGTAGGCCGAAAGAGCCAGCAGCGCCTCCAGCTCGCCGAGCGCGTCGAACCAGGCGCCGATCCGCGGGGCGTGGCGCGCGCGCCAGGCCTCGAGCGCCGCCGCGACGTGCAGGTCCCACAGCAGGATCCAGGCGAACGGCGCGAACAGCGGGTTGCGGCGCGACTCCAGCAGGTCGATCCGCCGGGCCAGCGCCCGCAGCGCGACGCTCGCTCCCGCCAGCGTCTCGCGCAGCGCGACGAGCCGCGGCGAGCGGAAGCTCTCGCGCTCGATCCGGGCCGCGAGTTCCGCCAGTGCGAACAGCCGCTCGGCTCGCGCGGCGTGGCGCAGCACCTGGCCGACGCGCGCCTGCTGGGTGAACGCGAGGGCGCCGACGGCCAGCAGCGCCAGCACCAGCGCCGAGAGCGGGGCGTCGAAGCCGAAGACCGCGACCAGCGCGGCGAGCGCCACGGCCGAAACCGCCGCCGCGGCCGCCCGCAGCGGCAGCGGGAACGGCGTCGGCGCGGCAGCGGCCAGGCCCGCGAGCGCGTCGGCGTCGGCCTGGCCCGGTCCGGCTCCCGCCAGCAGCGCGACGTCCTCGCGCAGCTCGACGCGGGGGCGCAGTTCGGCGACCGCGCGCTGGCGGGCGCGGACGTCGTCGGGGACCGCGGGCTGCCGCAGCGCGCGCGCCAGCGCCGCGCGCCCGGGCGGCGTGGCCGGCAGCGACAGCCGCTCGTAGAGCGAGCCGCGCCCGAACAGGTCGAGGTCGTCCGCGCAGGGGTGGCGCGGGTCGGCGAAGTCGTCGCCCGGGTCGCCGCGGCCCTCCCACGTCTCGTCCAGCCGGGCCAGGCGTTCCTCGTGATGGGTGGCCGCGCGCTGCGCGTGATCGCGGCGCCGCCGCTCCCGCCCGTGCAGCAGCACCAGTGCGAAGAAGGCGGCGAAGGCGACGGGCACGCTGCCGGGTGGCGGGCCGACCTGGAACGTGACCGGCGCCCACAGCAGGGCCGCGGCGGCGAACACGACGCCGCGCGCCAGCGCCAGCGCGTCCATCGTCCGCTGCGCCGCCGCCGCCGTCGCCCGGTGCGCGTCACGGCGGCGCTCGTGCTCGGCGCGAGGCGCCAGGGACTCCATCCACGGCGATTGTAGCGACAGCGGCTGCGCGGGCGGCGTGACGGCGGCCACCTGTTACGATCCCGGCTCCGATGTCCCCGCGGCTCATCGCCCTCGCGGCCGGCGTTCTCGCCGCCTGTGCCGCGGTCCCGCTGTGGAGCGCCCTGTGGGGCGAGCGCGTCGTCTTCTGGCGCGACGTGCACCTGCTGTGGCTGCCGCAGGTCGACGTCGTCGCGCGCACCGTCGCCGAAGGCGCGTGGCCGGTGTGGGACCGGTTCAGCGGCTTCGGCCGGCCGCTGCTCGCCGATCCGCGCGCGGCGCTCCTCTATCCGCCGACCTGGCTGGGCGTGCTGGCTCCGCCCGGCATCGCCTACGCGTGGCTTTCCGCGTTCCACCTCTTCGTCGCGGGCGGCGGCGCGTTGCTGCTGGCCCGGCGGCTCGGGGCTTCGCCGCCCGCGGCGCTGCTCGCCGGCGCGCTGCTCGTCGCCAGCGGTCCGCTGTTGTCGCTGGTCCTGATGTGGCATCAGCTCGCCGCGTTCGCCTGGGCGCCGCTGGTGCTGTGGGCCTTCCACCGCCTCGCCGCGGCACCGGCGCGCCAGGCGCTGGCTGCCGCCGCGGCGCTGTTCGGGCTGCAGGCGCTCGCCGGCTCGCCCGAGTACTCGGCGCTCACTGCGCTCGCGGTGGCCGTGCTCTGCGCGCCCCTGCGCCCGCGCGGCGCAGAGCTCAAGACGCTCGGCGCGCTCGCCGTCGCCGGCCTGCTCGGCGTCGGCGTGGCCGCGGCGCAGTGGCTGCCCGCGGCACACTACGCGGCGGGCGCGGCGCGGCTGCAGCGAGCGCCGGACCCTGGCAACTGGGCGCTGGCGCCGCCGTTGCTCGTGGAGTTCGGGCTCGGGCTTCGCGCCGCCGAGCTGCCGCTGACGTCCGCGGCGTCCTCGGCCCTGCTCGGCGGGCGCGAGCCGCTGCTGCACTCGCTCTACCTCGGGCCCGCGGCGCTGGTGCTCGCGCTCGCGGCACTCGCCGGGGCCGGCGCTGCCGAGCGCCGCCTGGGCGCGCTCGCGCTTCTCGCCGCCCTGATCGCGCTGGGTCCCCGCGCACCGCTGCTGGAGCTGCTGCAGGCGCTGGTGCCGCCGCTGTCGGGCCTGCGCTACCCGGCCAAGGCGGCGGCGTTCGTCGCCCTCGCGCTGGCCCTGCTGGCCGCGGCCGGGTTCGACCGCCTGGCACGAGGCGAGGACGCGGCGCGCCGGGCGGCGCGAAACGCGGGGTACGCCGTGGCGGCTCTCGCGGCCCTGCTGGCGACCGGGCCGTGGCTGCGGGCGTGGCTGCGGGACCCGGCGACGCTGGGGATCGTCGGCCGCGCGACCCTGGTGGCGGCCGGTCTGGCGCTGACCGCCGCGGCCCTCGGTCGCTTCGCACAGCATCGCGGCCCCCGTGCCGCGCTGGCGCTGCTCGTCGTGATGGTGCCCCTGGCGCGGCACCGAGCGCTGCTCGAGACGGCGCCGGCGAGCCTGTTCACGACGCGGCCCGAGCTGCTGCGCCACCTGGACCCGGCGGCGACGGGCCGGCTCTACGCCTACGACTACCTGATGGTGGACGAGTGGCAGCGGCTGACCAGCCCGCACGCGCCCGCGGCGCTCGCGCCGGTGCGCGCCCCGCAGGGCTACGGGCCAGGAGCGGCCTTCGTGGCCGCGGCCCACGCGGCGCTCCACCCGCCGACGGCCGGCCGCTTCGGGCTCGCCGGTTCGTACGACCACGACGTGCTCGACTTCGAGCCGATCGAGCGCGCGGGGCTCGCCACCTGGCTGCGCGCGAGCGAGGCCTCGCCCGCGCACCTGAAGCTGCTGCGGATGGCCGCGGTCACCCACGCCGTGGGGATCGGTCCGGCGCGCTGGTGGCAGGGACTGCGCGCGAAGGCGCTCGTGCCCGGTCTCGGCCGCGAGCCGATCACGCTGCTCGAGGTGCCCGACCCGCTGCCCCGAGCCCGGGTCGTCGGCTCGGTGAAGGTGGCTCCCGGCGAAGCCGCGCTCGGCGCGGTGCGCGCCGACGACTTCGATCCCCGGCGCGAGACGGTGCTGTCGCCCGAGGACGCCGCACGCGCGGGTCTGCCAGGGGGACCGCTCGAAGGCGACGTCAGGATCGCGGCGCTGCGTGGCGATCGCGTCGAGCTCGAGGCGACGCTGTCGCGCGCGGGCCTCGTGGTGCTGGCCGACGCCTGGGACGCGGGGTGGAGCGCCACCGTGGACGGCATCCCGGCGCCGGTGCTGCGCGCCGACGTCGCCTTCCGCGCCGTGCCGGTGCCGGCCGGGCGCCATCGCGTCACGCTGGTTTACGTTCCGCCGGGCCTTGCGGCAGGCGTCGCGCTCTCCCTGCTGGCGGGCCTCGCGCTGATGGCGCTCTGGACGCGTCGATGACGCGCCAGCGACTCGCCTGGCTCGGGCCCGGCCTCGCCATCGGCCTCGCCGCCGCGTTCCTGCTGCGCCGCGCGCTCTTCGCCGGCGAGGCGCCCTTCTGGCGCGACGTCAACATGGTGTGGCTGCCGCAGGTCGAGGTGTTCGTGCGCACCGTCGCCGCGGGCGCGCTGCCGCTGTGGGACGCCTTCACCGGCTTCGGAAGACCGCTGCTCGCCGACCCGCGAGCGGAGGTCTTCTACCCGCTGACCTGGCTCAATCTGCTGCTGCCGCCGGCCCGCTTCTACCCGCTGTTCGTCTTCGTGCACCTCGTGCTCGGCGGACTCGGCGCCTACCGCCTCGCGCGTGCGCTGGGCGCGGGCCGCGCGGCCGCGGCGGTCGGCGGCGTGGCCTTCGCGGGCTGCGGGCCGCTGCCCGCGCTGGCCCTGACCTGGCACCACATGGCCGGCGCCGCTTGGATGCCGTGGGTGCTGGCGACGGGCCTGCGCGCGCGGGGGGGCGATCCCCGCGCCCGGCGGGCCTTCGCGCTGTGCGTGGCGCTGCAGGTCTTCGCGGGTTCGCCCGAGTACAGCGCGCTGTCGCTCGCCGCTCTCGCGGTGCTCCTGCTCGCCGCGTCGGTCGCGGGCGGCGAACGGCCCGGGCCGGCGCTCGGGCGGGTGGCGGCCGGGCTCGCCCTCGGCCTGCTGCTGGCGGCTCCGCAGTGGCTGCCCACCGCGGCCTGGGCCGCCCAGGCCCAGCGCGGCGCGCTGCCGCGCGAGGCCGCGTTCGTGTGGTCGCTGCACCCGCTGCAACTCGTCGAGGTGGCCGCGCCGGTCAGGATGTGGGACCTGCCGCTGACGGCCGAGGCGCAGGCGCTGGTGCTGGGCGGGCGCGAGCCGTGGCTGCATTCCATCCACCTCGGCGCCGGCTTGCTGGTGCTCGCGCTGTGCGGCCTCGGCCGCCGCGGCGCGGGCCTGGCGGCATGTGCCCTGGTGGCGCTGCTCGTCGCGCTCGGCCCGCACACTCCGCTGCCGGGGCTGCTGCTCGACCTGCTGCCGCCCCTCGGCGCCTTCCGCTTCCCGGTCAAGGCGATGGCGTTGTTCGCGCTGGCCGTCGCCACGCTGGCCGCGCTCGGCCTGGAGCGCCTCGCGGCCGGTGGTGCCCGCGCGCTCACCGCGGCAGCGGCCGCGACGGGCGTCGCGCTGCTCGCCGCGACCTCGTTCCCGTGGACCGAAGTGCTCGGGCCCGCGGCCGACCTCGTCGTGATTCGCGCTCCCCTCGGCTGGGCCCTGGCCGCGTGCGTGGCGCTGATCGGCGCCACCCTCCTCCCGCTGCGGCCGCCGCACCGGATCGCGGCCGTGGCCGCGGTCGCGCTGCTGCCGCCGCTGTGGGCGCAGCGCGGGCTGCTGGTCACGACCCCCGCCGACTTCTACGCCCGCCGTCCCGAGGCGCTGCGCACGCTCGAGCTCGCCCCCGGCGCCCGCCTCTACGTGCAGGACCAGGTGGTGCAGCCCTCGCCGCTGCCCGAGGGCGATCCGGTGCCGCGGCTCGGGCTGCGCGGAACCCTCGCGGGCCACGGCCGGGTCGCGACCGCCGCGCTCGGTCTGCACCTCGCGCTCAACCCGCCGACCGCCGCGCGCTGGGGCGTGCCGGGCAGCTTCGACCGCGACATCCTGCGCTTCGAGCCGCCGTTCCTGGCCCGGCTCAACGACCTGCTGCGCGGGCGCGAGTCGGACCCGGCGGCGCACGCGCGGCTGCTCGCGCTGGGCGCCGTCGGCAACGTCGCCAGCCTGACCCCCGGGCCGTGGGCCGCGTCGCTCGAGCCGCGGGCGCAGGTGGCGACGCCGTTCGCGCGCCCGCTCCACGTCTGGCGCGTGCCCGGCGCGTTGCCGCGCGTGCGCGCGGTGACCGGCGTCCACGCGCTTCCCGCCGACGCGGACCCGGCGGCGCTGCTCGCGTTCGACCCCGCCACCGCGGTCGCCCTCGCCGCCCCGGCTCGCGCGGCCGCGGGCAGCGCGCGTGTCCTGTCGTTCGAGATCGCTCCCGACCGGATGCGGGCGACGGTCGTCGCGGACGCGCCGGCGCACGTGGTCTTCGTCGACGCGTGGGACCCGGGCTGGAGCGCGCGCGTCGACGGAGCTTCCGCGCCGCTGCTGCGTGCCGACGGAGCGTTCCGCGCCGTGCCCGTCGGCCCGGGGCGTCACGAGGTGGAACTGCGCTACTGGCCGCCGGGTCTGTCCGCGGGCCTCGCGCTCGCCGGGCTGGGCCTGGCCCTGCTGGCGCTGCGTCGTTAGCGCCCCGCGGCCGCCAGCAGCAGCCGCTCGCGGCGACGGTCGAGGACCCTGGCCGCAGCCTCGAGCAGGCCCCAGCCGACCGCGGCCGCGAGCAGCAGCCACGCGGCGTTGATCGCGACCCAGCCCGCGTGCGGCTGGCGGCCTGCCATCCAGGCCACGAACAGCGGCGGCAGCGACATCGCGGGCAGCGCGACCATGGCCAGCAGTCCCGGCAGCGGGTTGTCGGCCTGCAGCCGGCCCATGTCCACGGCCTTGCACAACAGGGTCGAGAGCAGGGCCCCGAAACCCATCGCCAGGGCCACCGTGCCGCAGAGACCGATCCACGCCGCGTACCACATCTCCGCGGACCCGCCGCCGAGCACGAGCGGCGGGAGCAACGCGCAGGGGAAGCACGCGAGGAGGGCCTGGCTGGCGTTGGCGAGCGCCTGTCCGCGCACGATGTCGCGGCCCGTCAGCGGGCTCGTGAACAGCCGGGCGAGCCCGGGGCCGTGCACGCCGAACTGGTTGAAGAGCATGTTGTCGATCGAGGCCAGCCCCAGCAGCACGCCGCCCGAGGCGAGCACGAAGGAGACCGGCAGCCACGACGGCGGCGCAGGCAGCACTCCCGCCGGGGCGAACGTGAACGCGGCGACGGCGGCGCCGCACAGCAGCGGCGTCGACAGCACGTCGAGGCGTCCCATCAGCGAGCGCCGCGCGAGCCACAGGTGCGACAGCGCGACCGCGGAGACGGCGGGCGGGATCGCGGGCAGCAGCGTCAGCTCCCGGTTGCGGCCGGCTCCGCGCGCGCCGCCCTCGGTGTCCGGCTCCCCGAGCAGCTTTCGCCAGGCGACGCCCGAAGCCAGCGACAGCGGCACGAGCCACAGGACGAGGCCCGCCAGCCCGCGCCAGGCGGACTCGCCGGTGGCCACCCGGCGCAGGACGTCGGCGTACAGCCCCGGGGGCGTGGCGCGCCAGGCGCGCACGAGCGCTCCGCCGCTCTCTGCGGAACTCCGGTCGTCGACGAGGACGGCAGGTTTCGGCCGTTCGCCGCGGCCGGGCACGAACAGCGGCGCCAGCGCCCCGGGCACGATCAGCCCGAAGGCCAGCAGCAGGCCGAGCGTCTCGGCGCGGCGCCGGTTGCGGAGCGCGAGCGCGGCGCCGTCCGACGCGAGCGCGCCCAGCAGCAGCAGTGCGAGGCCGAACGCGAAGCCCGCGCCCAGCATCACGGCTGCCGCGCCCGGGTGGCCGCCGGCCAGCAGGCCGAGCGGCAGCAGGCCGAGCGCCGGCAGCGCCAGCAGCGGCCACGGTTCCGCGAGGCCGGTGGCGAGGTGCAGCGCCCGCAGGTGACGTGGATGGATCGGCAGCAGTTGCAGGCGCTGCAGGGTTTCGGCGTGGCCGACGTGGGGTCCTGCGACCAGGCGTGCCACGACGGTCCCGAGGGTGGCGAGGCCCGCCCCCAGGCTGGCCAGCAACAGCGCCTTGCCGGCCGCCGCCGGCGTGCCGGAGCCGGCGAACCAGCCCGCGGCGCCGCCCACCAGCCCGAACCAGGCCGCGGCCAGCATCACCAGCCCGGCCTGCATCGCGCGCGCCACCCCGGTCGAGAGTCCGAGCACCTGTTCGAGCGGGCCACGCCGCCGGTTGCCGCGCAGCGCCGCACGTGCCTGGCGCCAGCGCACCCACGCGAGCGCCTTCAGCAGGCCGATCACAGCCAGTCGAGATGAGCGGCGGCGCGGTCGCCGCCGACGAGCTCGACGAACACCTGCTCGAGCGAGCGGCCGCCGCCGGAGTCGGCGCGCAGCTCGTTCGTCCGGCCCTCGGCGACGATCCGCCCGCGGGCGATCACCGCGACGCGGTCGCACAGCCGCTCGACGATCTCCAGCACGTGCGAGGTGAGGAACACGGTGTTGCCGCGCCGCACGTAGGCCGTGAGCAGCTCCTTGAACTGGCGGGCGGCGACGGCGTCGACGCCTTCGAACGGCTCGTCGAGGAACAGCAGCTTCGGCCCGGGCAGCAGGGCGGCCGCCAGCGCCAGCTTCTTGCGCATGCCGTGCGAGAAGTCGGCGACCAGCGCGTCGCCGGTCTCCGCCAGGTCCATCAACGCCAGCAACTCGTTGCGGCGCCGCCCGCGTTCGCGGGCGGGCAGCCCGTGGACCTGGCCGACGAAGTCGAGCATCTCCGCGGCCGACAGCCGCTCCAGCAGGGCGAGCCCCTCGGGCACGACGCCGACCCGGCGCCGAACCTCGACGGGGTGGGCCTGCGGGTCGAGGCCGAGCAGGCGCAGCGCGCCCGCGGTCGGCTGCAGCAGCCCGGTCAGGCACTTGATCGTGGTCGACTTGCCCGCGCCGTTGGGGCCGAGGAATCCGTAGAAGCTGCCGGCGGGCACGGCGAGGTCGACGCCGTCCACCGCGGTGAAGTCGCCGAAGCGTCGAACCAGCCCCTGTGCTTCGACGGCGAGCGTCGTCTCCGCCAAGAGTGCCTCCCTGGACCGCCGGTCAGTCTATGTCCTCGCGCGCCCAATATAGTGAGGGACATGACACCGACCCTCCGCGCCGGCATCGGGATCGCCGTCGCGCTGGGCCTCGCGGCGGCGCTGGCCGCGGCCGGCAGCGCCGGCGGGCTCCGCGCCTTCGGCGTCCCGGTGCTCGCGCTGTGCGCCGTGTTGTGCTTCGCCGTCAACTTCGTCGCCTTCGTGCCGGCGTTCCTCGCGCGCACCGAGCGCTACTACGACCTGACCGGCAGCGTCACCTACCTGGCCGCGGTCGGCTGCGCGCTGGCGCTCGGCAACCGCGAGCCGCGCTCGCTGCTGCTGGCGGCGCTGTGCGGAGCCTGGACGCTGCGGCTCGGCAGCTTCCTCTTCGCGCGCATCCGCAGCGAGGGCAAGGACGGCCGCTTCGACGCGATCCGCGGCGACTTCGCCCGCTTCCTGCTGGCCTGGACGCTGCAGGGGCTGTGGGCGTTCGTGACGGCGGGCGCGGCGCTCGCCGCGATGACGGCGGAGCGCACGCCGCCGCTCGACGCGCTGGCCGTGCTCGGCGCCGCGACCTGGGCCTTCGGTTTCGCCGTGGAAGTCGTCGCCGATCGCCAGAAGGCCCGCTTCCGCGCCGACCCCGCATCGCGCGGGCGTTTCATCACCCACGGGCTGTGGGCGTGGTGCCGCCACCCCAACTACTTCGGCGAGATCGCGCTGTGGACCGGCGTGGCGCTCGTCGCGCTGCCCGCGCTGTCGGGCAGCGCGCTGGCCACGCTCGTCTCGCCGCTGTTCGTCTACCTCCTGCTGACCCGCGTCAGCGGCATCCCGCTGCTCGAACAGCGGGCCCGCGCGCGCTGGGGCGACGACCCCGAGTACCGCACCTGGGAGGCGCGCACCCCGCGCCTGTGGCCGCGCCCCCCGCGCGCCTGATCAGTACCGCCCGCTGAGGTGCAGGCCCGGCACCCGCTCGAAGTGGCGCGTGTTGCGGGTCAGCAGTACGGCGCCGTGGGTGAGCACGATGCCGGCGATCAGGCTGTCCGCCATGCCGATGCCTTCGCCGCGCGCCTCGAGCTCCCGGCGCACCTCCGCCGCACGGTCGGCGGCCGTCGCGTCCAGCGGCAGTGCCGGCAGGGCGTCGAGCAGGGTCTGGACCAGTCCGCGCTGGCGTTCGGAGCGCACGCCAGCCAGCAGTTCGAAGCGGGTGATCGCGGTGGTTCCGAAACTGGCCGCGTTCAGCTCCAGCGCCACCCGGCTCGCGCTCGGCTCCCGGCCTGCCAGGTAGTCGATGAGCACGTCGGTGTCGGCGACGATCACCGCCACTCCTCGCGCAGCCGTGCCGCGCTCGCCCGCATTTCGTCGGCTTCGTCTTCGCGGAGCGAGCCTCGCAGTTGCGCGGCGCGACGGAGCCGCTCCTCCGTGGCGGTCACGCTCGCCAGATAGGCGCTGATCGCCTCGGCCACGATCGAGGAGAAGCCCTTCTCGCCCCGTTTCGCCGCGAGCTGCAGCAGCGCCGCGCGGTGATCGTCGCGCATCTCGATCGTCGTTCTCATGGCTCCAGTGTACATGCATGTGCATGCCGAGTCTGCTGCCGCGGCAGGCTTGCGGTAAATAGCCTTTAAATCAGTTGTTTACAGTTTTTCCTAGCCCCCGCAGCAGCGGGGCCAGGAAGCGGCCGGTGTGGGACTCGGTCGCCAGCACCACGTCTTCGGGGGTGCCCGTCGCGACCACGCGGCCGCCGCCGCTGCCGCCCTCGGGGCCGATGTCGATCACGTGGTCGGCCGTCTTGATCACGTCGAGGTTGTGCTCGATCACGACCACCGTGTTGCCGGCCACCACCAGGCGGTCGAGCACGCCGAGCAGCTTCTTGATGTCGTCGAAGTGCAGGCCCGTCGTCGGCTCGTCGAGGATGTACAGCGTGCGGCCCGTCGAGCGCTTGGACAGCTCGCGGGACAGCTTGACGCGCTGCGCCTCGCCGCCCGACAGCGTCGGCGAGCTCTGGCCGAGCGCGATGTAGCCGAGGCCCACGTCGGCGAGGGTCTCCAGCGCGCGGCGGATCTGCGGGTGGTTCTTGAAGATCTGCAGCGCCTCGTCGACCGTCTTCTCGAGCACGTCGGCGATCGACAGGCCGTTGAGCTTGACCTGCAGCGTGGCGTCGTTGAAG
>JAANMX010000435.1_pt1 | contig 55755 bp, 56 predicted proteins | sample 7279681 | NCBI WGS metagenome assembly JAANMX01 (sample SAMN14094542, study PRJNA606508) | bioreactor metagenome | isolation source: A lab-scale SPAN reactor treating ammonium-rich wastewater day 351 | place: Ireland: Galway | collected 2018-01-01
GTCCGGGCGCGCGCGATCGACCGGTATGCCGCCCAGCCAGGTCATGAAGCGGCCGAGCATGCCGCGAAACAGCGTGTGCTTGCCGATGAAGGACACGCGCAGGCCGAGTGCGCACACCGCCGCGACGGCGTGGACGAAGTCCCAGTTCGACGAATGCGGCGCCACTGCCACCACCGCCCGGTCGAGGTCGGGGATCTCGCCCTCGATGCGCCAGCCGCTCAGTCGCAGCCACGCGAGGCCCAGGCGGCGCAGCGCACCGTAATCGCGCCGCGGCACGCTGGCGCCGGGTTGCGGCAGCGCTGGCCGTTGTGACTGCGTGGTCCGGGACGCGCTCGGTGTTTGCATCACGTCACTATAATCGACCGCATGTGCGCCGATCGCGAAGTGCCGCTGTACGTCGACCTGGATGGCAGCGTGCTTCGCGGCGATACCTTGTGGGAGTCGTTCGCCAGCGCGTTGCGGCGGCACCCGGTGCGCACCGTCACCGCGCTCTTTGCGCTGGCCTCGGGTCGGGCGGCGCTGAAGCGGCGGCTGGCGCAACTGGGTTCGCCCGAGATCGAGACGCTGCCGCTGCACGAGCGCTTCGTCGCCTGGCTGCGCGAGCAGCGCGCGGCTGGCAGGCGTGTCGTGCTCGCGACCGCTGCCGATCGTGTGCTGGCCGAGGCGCTGGCCGCGAGGGTGGGCGTGTTCGACCACGTGCTCGCCAGCGACGGGCGCCGCAATCTGAAAGGGCGTCGCAAGCTCGCGGCGATCCGCGGGGACGCGGGCGGCGCGCCGTTCGACTATTGTGGCAACGGCCCCGAGGACGTCGCGATTTTCGCTGCTGCGCGACGTGCGGTGCTGGTCGGCGCGTCACCGCGCGTGCAGCGCGCGGCGCAAAGCCAGGCCGAAGTGACGGCGGTGTTCGAGCCGAGGCCGACGCGCCCGCAGCGGCTCGAGTGGTGGCTGGGCGCGCTGCGTCCGCACCAGTGGCTGAAGAACCTGCTGGTGCTGGTGCCGCTGCTCACCTCGTTTCGCATCGAGGATCCGGCGCTTGGGCGCGTCGGATTCCTCGCGTTCGTGTCGTTCAGCCTTGCGGCCTCCAGCGGTTACCTGCTCAATGACCTTCTCGACCTCGCCGCCGATCGCGGCCATCCGCGCAAGCGCGAGCGCGCGTTCGCTGCGGGGCAGTTGTCGGTGCGCAGCGGTTTCGCCGGCTCGGCGGCGCTGCTGCTCGCGTCGCTGGCGATTGCCTGGGTCGTCGGCGAGCGCTTCATGGCGACGGTGTTCGTCTATCTGGCGATGACCGCGTTCTACTCGGCGTTCGCCCGGCGGGTCGCGCTGCTCGACGTCGCGCTGCTGGCCGGCCTGTACACGGTGCGCGTGTTCGCTGGCGGCGCAGCCACCGGCATTGCAGTGTCGGTCTGGCTGCTTGCGTTTTCGGTGTTCCTGTTCTTCAGCCTGGCGCTGCTCAAGCGCTGCGGCGAACTGGTCGCACAGCGCGAGCGCGACGAAGCAACCGGCAAGGGGCGCGGCTACGAGGTGAGCGATCTCGCGGTACTGCAGTCGCTGGGCATCGCCACGTCGTGCGCGGCGCTGGTGGTGCTCGCGCTGTACGTCCAGGATCCCGACGCGGCGCGCCGTTACGCCTCGCCGCAGGTGCTGTGGCTGATGCTCTTCGGGCTCCTGGTCTGGCTGGGCCGCCTGTGGCTCGACACCGCGCGCGGTCGGATGCACGACGATCCGCTGGTCTACACGCTGAGCGATCGCGGCAGTCGCTGGACCGTGTACGGGCTGCTGGTGCTGTTCGGCGTGGCCGCGGCGATCGAACTGCCGGATTGATGCAAGGCCTTCCTGGATTCGCAGGCGGCGTTGTCCGGTCTGGTACCCGGATCAGCGCGAAGTCATACCACCCGAGGCCGAGGTGCGCGGCTTTTTCATCCAGACGATGGGCTTGGCGGCAGGCGGACGCGGCTCGATGCCGGCCTTCTCGAGGGAGCGCTCCAGTTCGCGGCCCTCGGGCTCGGCCAACGCTGCTTCGATGGCCGCATGCAACTCCTGGGCGGCACCGGCCGCCGGTCCGTTGCCGGAGGCGAGCGCACGGGCGACCAGCGAGTCGAAGATCCGCGTGAAGCTCGCGCGGCCGCGGCGATGCGTGTCGCCGTAGCCCTTGAGCACGCGCGGCAGTTCGGCCAGCGCGGCAGCAAAGACCGCCGAGACCGGAAACATCCGCTCGAGGGCGACGAGCCAGCGCTCGATGGCCTGTTGTTCCTCCTGGAAGCGCAGCGAGCCGCGTCGCATCGGACGCAGCCGCGCGAGCATCCGCAGCATCAGGTAGCCGTGGATGCGAGTGCTCGCCAGGTGCATCCCGCGGTTGAGCGTGTCGAGCCTGCCGTGGCGCGTGGCCCAGTCGCGCAGGCGGCCTCCGATTCCGCCCGGCAGGATCGCGGCCACCTCGTCGACGCCGGGTTTGAGGTACTCGAAGACTTCGAGGATCTCGCCGTCGCGCGCGCGCGCCTCGCCACGGATCTGCGCGACGCGGCTGCGCCGCGACTTCAGGTCGGCCACCCGGATCACGTCCTCGTAGCTCATCCACAGCGCCAGCAGGCGCGCCGCCTCGGCCAGCGCGCGGGTGGCGACGGGTTGCGCCGCGGCGTCACCGGCGGCCGCGGCGATGCGCTGCAGGCGCTCGACGTAGAGCCGGCCGTAGGCGGCGTCCTGGTAGTCGAGCATGCGTACCACACCGTGCGCGGCGTTCTCGCGCATCGGGGCGGGCAGCGTGGCGAGCAGCGGCGCCCAGACCTCGGGGCTGGTCTTCGGCGCAAGCCCGGCGCCGGCGCCGGCCAGTGCCTGGCGCGCCGCGCCGGTGGCCACCATGTCGAAGGCGGCACCGAAGCCGGCCAGGCTTGCCTGCACGCCCACGCCGCCTTCGCGGATCACGCGCTCGCAGGTTTCGCGCGGCCACGGCAGCACGTCGGCGCCGGCCAGCGCGCCGAACATCACGGCGCTGATCACGGTGCCGTGCGAGGCCGCGATCGACGCCATGTCGAGACTCAGGTAGCGCGCCGCCAGCGCGCGCGCTCCCGCGTGGATGCGCTCGTCGTCGAAGCGGCCGTCGCCCATCTGCATCTTTTCCTGCGTCGTGTAGACGCGGTGCGATGCCGACACGAGCGTCGTGCGCTTCGGATGAACGAAGCCGCGCTCGATCATGCGGCCGGCTTCGGCAAGTTCGCTCGCCAGCACCACGTCGACGCCGCCCGGCATCGGATTGAGCGCGAACACCGGCTGCGCCCCCTCGGGTGCGGGCGCGCGCATCATTTCGACGTAATAGCTGGTGGAGCCCGTGCGTTGCGCCACGCCCGGCACCGAGGTGGCCTGCACCGGCAGGTCGTGGGCGATCGCGCACTCGACGATCCAGTCGGCGAGCACGCCGCCGCCTTCGCCGCCCAGCGCGGCGATCAGCAAGGTGAAGGGTTTCGCGTCGCTCATGTCAGGCAGGCTGGATCGCGTGGATGAAGGCCTCGCGGATGCGGGCCTTGAGGCGATCCCAGCGGTTCGGGTTGCGGGTGATCTCGGCCCGCCAGAACGACGGGCACAGCACGGCCGCGTGCGCCACCTCGCCGCACAGCCCGCAGCCGACGCAGTCGTTGGTGACGTAGGCCACCGGGTCGACCTTCAGCGGGTCGGTCGGCGTCTTCACGGTGAGGGTGGGGCAGCCCGAGAGCCGGATGCACGAGTGGTCGCCGGTGCAGGTTTCCTCGTCGACGCCGAAGCGGGTGCGCACCACGCGCTTGCCTTCCTTCAGCATCTTCGCGCGCAGCGGCTTGATGCGGCGCTGGCGCTCGAGTTGGCATTCGCCGTCGGCGATGATCACCTTCAGGCCCTCGAACGGCGTGGTGAGCGCCTCCTCCAGCGTCTTGCGCACTTCGGCGACCTTGTAGTTGTCCACCGTGCGCAGCCATTTCACGCCCAGGCCCTTCAGCGTGTTCTCGATCGTCACCTCGGTGGAGGTGGCGCTGGTGCCTTCGGCGACCCGGCGCGACTCGGAGGACGGCGTGGAGATCGTCTCCTGGGTGCCGGTGGCCGAGGTGTAGCCGTTCTTCATGATGATCAGCACGCCGTCGCCCTTGTTCAGCAACGCCGACGACACCCCCGAGAGCAGGCCGTTGTGCCAGAACCCGCCGTCGCCCATGATCGCGATCGGACGCTTCGCGGAGAAGTTGCGCACGCCGGCGCTGCTGGCCAGGCTCATTCCGTAGCCGAGGATCGAGTTGCCGAACGAGAATGGCGCGAAGGTGGCGAACGAGTGGCAGCCGATGTCGGCCGACACGTGCAGCTTGCCGATGTCCTGTTCGACGAGCTTGAGTGCGGCGAACACCGGGCGCTCGGGGCAGCCGGTGCAGAAGTTGGGCGGGCGCGCCGGCACCGGACCGCTGAACGCCTCGGCCGCCTGCTGCTTCAGATTGGCGATGTCGGCGAGCAGCCCTTCGGCAGTGGCGCGCGGCAGCTCGGGTGCGTGCGCCGCGAGGTAGCGCGTCAGTCCGGCGAGGATCAGTTCCGCGGTGTATTCGCCGCCCATCGCGAGCAGGTCCTTGCCGTGGAGCTTCGTCTGCAGGTCGGCGCGGCGCAGGATGGTGTTGATCTCCTGCTCGATGAAGTCGGGCTGGCCTTCCTCGACGACCAGCACCGCGCGCTTGCCCGCACAGAAGGCGCCGACCTGTTCGGGCACCAGCGGGTAGACGACGTTCAGGTTCAGGATCGGGATGCGCGAGCGTCCGTAGGCGTCGGCCAGGTCGAGCGCCTGCAGCGCCCGGATCAGGTTGTTGTAGAGGCCGCCCTGCACGATGATGCCGAGCTCGCCGCGATCGCCGTCGAACAGTTCGTTCAGGCCGGCCTGCATGATGTAGCGCCGCGCCGCCGGCATCCGTACTTCGTATTTGAGCTTCTCGTGCTGGAAGGTGACCGGCGGATGCGACAGCCGGCTGTAGTCGAACGCGGCCGGCTCCATCTGCAACTCGCGGGTGGAGATCTTCGGCTTGACGTTGTCGCGCGCCACGAAGCTGCCGCGTACGTGGCAGGCGCGGATGCGCAACCCGAGGATCACCGGCGTGTTCGACGCCTCCGACAGCTCGAAGCCGTGTTCGACCATGCGCACGATCGTGGGCAGGTTGGGCCGCGGGTCGAGCAGCCACAGGCCGGATTTCATCGCGAACGCGTGGGTGCGCTCCTGGATGACGCTGGCGCCTTCGCCGTAGTCTTCACCGACCACGATCAGCGCGCCGCCCATCACGCCGGGCGAGGCGAGGTTGGACAGCGCGTCGGAGGCCACGTTGGTGCCGACCACCGACTTCCAGGTGACCGCGCCACGTACCGGATACATGATCGAGGCGCCCAGCATCGCCGCGGCCGATGCCTCGTTCGTGCAGGCCTCGACGTGCACGCCGAGTTCGTCCATGTCGTCGCGCGCCTGCACCATCACGTCGAGCAGGTGCGAGACCGGCGCACCCTGGTAGCCGCCGACGTAGCTCACTCCAGACTGCAGCAGCGCCTTGGTGACCGCGAGGATGCCTTCGCCGTGGAAGGTCTCGCCGGCGCCCAGCGAAAGCGAGCGGATTTCGGCACTGAAGGAACGTTCCACCGATCGGCCTCCGGAAAGACGTGGCCCGCCGGCGAAGCCGCCACCGGCTGCGCACCGCATTGATTCCGGTCGACGTTAACCGTAGGCTATCCATTCGTCCAATGGATTCTACGAATTACGTGAATCGATAATATCAATGTTAACCCAGTTCCATCGACTCGATCTGAACCTGCTGCGCGTGCTGGTGGCGATCGACCGCTGCCGTTCGGTCACCGAAGCGGGGCGGCGGCTCGCGCTGAGCCAGCCGGCAACCAGCAATGCGCTCGCCCGCTTGCGCGAGGCGTTCGGCGACCGCCTGTTCGTGCGTGCCGCCGGCGCACTGATGCCGACACCGCTCGCCGAGCGGATCGTGCCGATTGCCGCGCAGCACCTCGAGTCGCTGGAGGCGGCACTCACCGAGCCGCAGGCCTTCGATCCGCTGCGCAGCGGCGCCGAATGGCGACTGTCGCTGTCGGACCTCGGCGAGATGGTCTTCCTGCCGCCGATCGCCGACGCGGTGTTGCGCGAGGCGCCGCGCACCCGGCTGACGAACGTGGCGGTGCCGGCCGAGCGGGTCGCCGAGGCGCTCGGCCGACGCGAGATCGATCTGGCGATCGGCATCATGGACCCGAAGCAGCGCGGCATTCGCTCCACGCTGCTGTTTCGCGAGCGCTACGTGGCGCTCAGCGGCCGGGGCGTCCCGGCCGGATGGCGCGCGCGCGCCGGCTTCGTCGATGCGGCACTCGTGGTCGCGGCGCCTGCCGCTACCCACCATCAGGGCATCGCGGAGAGCCTGGAGCGCCAGCGACTGGGGCACCGCATCGTGGTGCACGTGCGGCACTACGCGGCCATTCCGGATCTCGTCTCCGGGGGGCAGCTGGTGGCCGTGGTGCCGGAGATGTTCGCGCAGATCGCGTGCGCGCGGCTGAAACTGGCGATGTGGCCGGTGCCTCTGGCGATGCCGCTGTTCGAAGTCGGCATGGTCTGGCACGCGACCACCGACGTCGATGCCGCGCAGATCTGGCTGCGTGAGAGGGTGTTGCGGCTGTTTCGCCGGGGCTCCATGGCCGGGCCGACGGCGAAGCGCCGCGCTGCGGCAACCGTTGCCGTGGACGCCGCCAGCACGCGCCGGTAGGCTGCGGGCTGTCGATCCGCGTGGAGCGCTCCCATGGCGACCCAGGGCAAGCTGATCCTCGACTACGTGCTCGGGCACGCCGCGACGACGCCCGGGCGTGTCTACCTCACGCAGCCGGTCGGCAACGGCCAGGTGATCGACTACACCTGGGCACAGGTCGTCGACCAGTCGCGCCGCATGGCCGCGCACCTGCAGGCTCGCGGCTTCGAGCCGGGCGCGCGCATCGCGATCCTGTCGAAGAACTGCGCGCACTTCATCATGGCCGAACTGGCGATCTGGATGGCCGGCCATGCGACGGTGGCGATCTTTCCCACCGAAACCGCGGAGACCGTGCGCTACATACTCGGGCACAGCGGCTCGAGCCTGCTGTTCGTCGGCAAGCTCGACACCTGGCCGCAGCAGCAGCCGGGCGTGCCGCAGGGACTGACGTGCATCGCCCTTCCGCTGGCGCCGAAGACGGGATTCGAAAGCTGGGATGCGATCGTCGCTCGCACCGCGCCGATCGCGGGCCCCCCCGAGCGCCGCGCCGACGACGTCGCGATGATCCTCTACACCTCGGGTTCGACCGGCACGCCCAAGGGTGTGATGACCAGCTTCGCGGGCTTCACCTTCGCCGGCGAGGGAATCGCGCGCGACACCCGCTCGCGGGTGGGCGAGGGCGCCGCCAACCGCGTGCTGTCGTACCTGCCGCTGGCGCACAGCTTCGAGCGCTCGTGGGTGGAGGCGTTCTCGCTGGTCGACGGCGGCACGCACCTGTTTTTCGCCGAATCGATCGACACCTTCCTCGACGACCTGCGGCGCGCGCGCCCGACGCTGTTCATCTCGGTGCCGCGGCTGTGGCTGAAGTTCCAGCAGGGGGTGTTCGCGAAGCTGCCTCCGGCGAAGCTCGATCGACTGTTGTCGATACCGCTGGTCGGGGCGCTGGTCGCGCGCAAGGTGCGCAAGGGCCTGGGGCTCGACAAGGTGATCGTGGCCGGCAGCGGTTCGGCACCGATTCCCGCGGAGTTGATCGAGTGGTATCGCCGCATCGGCTTGCCGCTGTACGAGGGCTACGGGATGACCGAAGACAACTCGTATTCACACACCTCGAACGCGCAATTCAACGCACCGGGCTACGTCGGCGTGGCGTTGCCGGGCGTGCAGGTGCGCATCAGCCCCGAGGGCGAGATCCTGATCAGGTCGCCGGCGCGGCTGGTTGGCTACTACCGGCAGCCGGAACTCACCGCCGGGTCGTTCACCGAGGACGGGTTCTTCCGCACCGGCGATCTCGGCGAGTTGCGCACGGACGGTTTGTTGAAGATCACGGGGCGGGCGAAGGAGCTGTTCAAGACCGCCAAGGGCAAGTACGTGGCGCCCGCGCCGATCGAGAACCGGTTGAACGCGCATCCGATGGTCGAGTTGTCGCTCGTCTCCGGCGTCGGCCAGCCGGCCGCCTATGCGATCGTGCAGCTCGCCGAAGACCTGCGCCCGCGCGTTGGCGATCCGGCGGTGCGCGCCCGGGTGCAGGCCGAGCTCGGGCGCCTGCTCGACGACGTGAATCGCGAACTGGCCGATTACGCGCAGTTGCGGATGCTGGTGATCACCGGCGAACCCTGGTCGATCGAGAATGGTTTTCTCACGCCGACGATGAAGGTGCGTCGCAGCCGCATCGAGTCGGCCGTCGAGTCGCAGGTGTCGCGCTGGTTCGCGCAGGCGGGCAAGGTGATGTGGGCCTGAACGCATGGCGCCGATCGACATCTCCGCACGCCACGGTGGCGACCGTGTCGCCGACGTGCTGCGGGCGCACGGCGTGCGCTGCGTCTACACGCTGTGCGGCGGCCACATCTCGCCGATCCTGAGCGCGGCGCGGGCGCGCGGGATCCGCGTGGTCGACGTGCGCGACGAGGCCGCCGCGGTGTTCGCTGCCGACGCCGCCGCGCGGCTGTCCGGGTTGCCGGGCGTGGCGGCGGTCACGGCGGGGCCGGGCATCACCAACACGATCACCGCACTGAAGAACGCGCAACTCGCGCAATCGCCACTGCTGCTGCTGGGCGGCGCGGCGCCCACGGCGCTGCAAGGGCGCGGGGCCCTGCAGGACATCGATCAGCGCCCGCTGGTCGAGCCGCACGTGAAGCGGTTCTTCAAGCTGCGGCGTGTGCGCGAACTCGGGCCGGCGGTCGAGGAGGCGTTCGCGCTGGCGCGCTCGGGTGTGCCGGGGCCGGTGTTCGTCGAATGCCCGGTGGACCTGCTGTACGACGAGCCGTCGATCCGCCAGTGGTATGCCGAGGCGGGCGGCAAGAGCCGCTCGCTGGCCGACCGGGCCTTGCGCTGGTACCTGGACCGGCACGTGCGTCGCATGTTCGAACGAAGTGGCGATGCAGCGCCGTCGCAGGTGCGCGAAGTCGGCGTGCCGGTGGCCGGGGACGCCGCGCTCGGCGCGGCGCTGCGCGCTCTCGCCGGCGCGCGCCAGCCGCTGGCCGTGATCGGCAGCCAGTCGGTGGTGAATGCGACCGAGGTCGACCGGGTCGCGCAGGCCGTGGCGACGCTGGGCATTCCGGTCTACCTGTCGGGGATGGCGCGCGGCCTGCTCGGGCGCGATCATCCGCTGCAGGTGCGCCACCAGCGGCGCCAGGCGCTGCGTGAGGCCGACTGCGTACTGCTCGCGGGCGTGCCGTGCGACTTCCGCCTCGATTACGGCCGCCACGTTCGACGCAGCGCCACGCTGATCGCGGCCAATCGCAGCGCGCGCGACGCGAAATTGAACCGGCGCCCGAACGTGCTGGCACTCGGCGACGCCGGCCGGTTCCTGCAGGCGCTGGCAGAGCGGACGTTGCAGCGGCTGCCGCAGGCCGGCGCCGCGCAGCGCGGCGAGTGGCTGGCGGCGCTGCGCGCGCGCGACGCGCTGCGCGAAGCCGAGATCGACGGTCAGGCGCAGGCGCACGGCGAGCGGGTGAATCCGCTGGCGCTGTTGCGCGCGCTCGAGCGCGAAGCGGGCGAGAACGCACTGTTCGTGGCCGACGGCGGGGACTTCGTTGCCACGGCGAGCTACGTGCTGCACCCGCGCGCGCCGCTCGGCTGGCTCGACCCCGGCGCCTTCGGGACGCTCGGCGTCGGCGCCGGTTTCGCGATCGGCGCGGCCACGGTGCGGCCCGGGCGCGAAGTGTGGATCGTCTTCGGCGACGGCGCCTGCGGCTTCGGGCTCGCCGAGTTCGACACCTTCGTGCGCCACGGCATCCCGGTGATCGCAGTGGTCGGCAACGACGCCGGCTGGACGCAGATCGCGCGCGAACAGGTGAAGATGCTGCACGACGACGTGGGCACGGTGCTCGCACGCACCGCCTATCACGAGGTGGCGCGCGGCTTCGGTGCCGAAGGGCTGCTGGTGACGCGGGGCGACGAGGTCGTCGGCGCGCTGCAGCGCGCGCGCGAACTGGCGCGCCAGGGCAGGCCGGTGCTGGTCAACGTGTGGCTCGACCGGACGGACTTCCGCGAGGGATCGCTGTCAATGTGACGAGCGTCGGATGTGCGCGCATCCATGGCCCGGGAATGGTAATCGGTATCGTGATACCGTTATCGGGTCTGCAGCGATTTCACGGGAGGCGGACATGACTTCGCGCAACCGGGTGACGAGCGCGCATGGCGCAGCCGAGACCGAGGCACAGGCTACCGAATCCTCGGGTCACGACGAGTGGCTGCTCGACGAGGCGCTGATGGAGACCTTTCCGGCCAGCGATCCGACGGCACCGGCCATCGTGTCGATTCCGCCGCCGCTGCCACGAGCCCGTCGGCCAGCGGCGGCCGAAGTTCACTGACCGACTTCGACAACCAGGTCCGGGTCGAAGAGCGGGTTCTCGTTGACTCCGTCCTTCGCGTAACCGCGCGGATTGCAGAGCACCCGCGTGCCGTGCACCCGGTAGTCGAAGCTGTCGTGGGTGTGGCCGTGGATCCACAGTTGCACGCGATCGGCACCGATCAGTCGTTCGGCGTCGGAGACGAAGCCGGCATTGAGCAGCGAGTCGGCAAAGCGCGGGTGAATGCTCCTGCGCGACGGCGCGTGATGCGTGACGACCACTGTCGGCCCGTCGTGGGGCGCCGACAGCCTGGTGTCGAGCCATGTGGCGTGGCGATCGAACAGCGTCGCCGAGTCGTCGGGGGTGAAGACGCGCCCGGCTGCACCGTCGAGCGTGATGCGGCTGAAGTCGCGCATCAGGCGCTGCGCCTCGGCCTTCGACGCGGCGCGGCGCGCTTCGTCGTCGAACAGGCGGAAGTCGGTCCACAGCGTGCTGCCGAGAAACCGCACGCCGCCGATGACCACTTCGGTGTCGTCGAGCACCTGCACCGGCGTGCCGGCGCACAAGCGCTTCAGTTCGGCGATCGTGCCCTCGATGCTGCCGCCGTAGAACTCGTGGTTGCCGGGCACGTAGAGCACCGGCTTGTCGAACCCCTGCGCCCAGGCCGCGGCCTCGCGCGGGCGCGTGATGTCGCCGGCCAGGATGACCAGGTCGGCGTCGTTGCGCGGATGCCCGAGTCCGCCCACGCCCAGGTGCAGGTCGGACAGGATGTGAAGTTTCATGACTGATCGCGGGTTGCGGGCATCGCTTCGCATCATCGCCCGGATCGGTCGATCCTGAGGAAAAAACCATGAATGCACCGGTCTACCCCCAGTCGGACGCGGAAATCCCGCGCAGGCGCCGCGAACTGGCCCCCGGGCCGCTGGAAGCTTTCAGGGCTTTCAGCGCCAGCGTGTTCGCCGACGGCGCGCTGCCGGGCAAGACCAAGCAGTTGATCGCGGTGGCGGTCGCGCACGTGACCCAATGCCCGTACTGCATCCGCGGCCACACGCAGGCGGCACTGAAGGCCGGCGCCACCGGGCAGGAGATCATGGAGGCGATCTGGGTGGCCGCCGAGATGCGCGCCGGAGGCGCCTATGCGCACTCGGCGCTGGCAATCGATACGATGCGGCAGGCGGCCAGCGAGGTGACGCCGCCGCCGGGGGCCTGACAGGTACTTCGGCGCTGATTCAGGCGTTCCACTGGACGATTGCGTCGAGCGGCAGACGCTGCAGGTCGGGCACCCTGGCATCGGGACGCGGATAGCCCACCGGCAGCACCAGCACTGCCTTCTCGTTCGTGCCGCGGCCGAGCACCTCGCGCAGGAAGCCCATCGGGTTCGGCGTGTGCGTGAGGGTCACCAGTCCCATCGTGTGGATCGCGGCGATGAACAACCCCGCGGCAATGCCCACGCTCTCGTCGACGTAGTAGTTCTTGCGATGCGAGCCGTCGGCGCGCAGGCCGAATTTCTCGGCGAACAGCACCACCACCCACGGCGCGTCGGTCAGGTGCTCCTTCACGTGATCGGTGCCGAGCGGGTGCAGCGCCTCGCGCCATTCGTCGGTCATCCGGTCACTGTAGGTCTTCAGCTCTTCTTCTTCGGCAGCCGCGCGAATCTTCGCCTTGAGCGCCGGATCGTCGATGGCCACGAAGCGCCACGGCTGCCGATGCGCGCCCGAGGGCGCGGTGCCGGCAGTCAGGATCGCCAGTTCGATCAGCCGTCGCGGCACCGGATCGGTGGCGAAGTGGCGCGTGGTGCGGCGTCGGTCCATCGTTGCGTAGAACGCTTCGGCACTGGCCAGCATCTGCGCTTCGCCGACGCGCGTGTAACCGGGAAGCGGCACGAAGCGCGGCTCGGGCAGGTGGTTGGTGAGGGCCTTGTAGGCCGGCTCGGCAGGCGAGGCGGCGTCGGTGCTGCGCGGCGCATCGGGGTGTGCTTCGGGCATGTCGGAGGTCCGGATTCGAAGGCGGGAAGGCGAGATCGTCGTCGATGCCGGGCAGGGTGGTCAATGGAGGAGTGAGCGACCGTTCCTGATACACGCGCTCCGAGTGAGGAGTTCGTTTGAAAGACATCAGTCAATCGCGGCCGCACCGGTGGTGGGCCTTCGGGCCGGCGCGCGTCGTCGTCGTCGCCAGTGCTGCTGGTCCGAGCCCCCTTGCCCTGGCATATCCCGAGCCGCTGCCTGCATCGCGTCGGCGAACGTGCGCCACATCGCACGATGCACTCCGGGTGCGAGTTGCTCCAGGTAGCACGTGCCGATGTCGAACGGATCGCGCGCACCATCGACCCGAACAACCTTCACCCGCGCACTGCCGCCTTCGAGCGCCTCGACGATCGTGCCGGTCCAGCGGATGCGGCAGAACTCGCCGGCTTCAACGGTCTTCATGCGACCGCCTCCAGCTCGTCGTGTTCGAGCGGGCCGATCGGTCGCAGCGGCCGGAGGTACCGGCCCGCCGAGAAGATCGACTCCGTAGTCGCCGGCACGCCGCCGACGAGGAGCGGTTGCCCGTCGACCGGTCGAATCTGGCAGGGCGCCTCGATGCGTGGCGGCCAGATGTCCTGGATCGCGACAAGTCGGCTGTTGTTCGAGGGCCAGCGACTGTTCACGACAACCGCGAGATCACCGGGTTCGAATCGCATCACACTCTCCGAACCCCGCAGACGTCGTTGCAACGTCTGGCCTGCGGCGGGGTGGGAGCGCTGGCTCGACGCTTTAGCCGGTTGGTTCCCGTCGGCAAGTGGTCTGTAAATCCACGGGGCTGGCATTGACGCCAGCGGGACGAAGTCTACACCCGATCGATCGGCCTCGGCATCGGTCAGCCGGTTGGGCCGGCGCGTTGTGGATGTTGTTTGCCGTACGGTTGCCGTACGGCCGGCACAGGTTAGTGGGTGATATCGTTCATTCAGCGCCACTGCCTGATTTCATTGGCGCCCCCGGCACGAATCGAACGTGCGACCCTCCCCTTAGGAGGGGGATGCTCTATCCACTGAGCTACGGGGGCGGCCGGGACGGATTTTACCGGACCTCGGTGCGGCGACCGCGTTCGGCAAGCGTCGAGCGTCAGCCGCGACGGTAGTCGACGACCGCGTAGCGCAGACCACTGGTCGAGTGGTGCTCGCTGCGCGAGTGCTCGCGCCACTGCGCCGGATCGAATTCCGGGAAATGGGCGTCGCCGGCGACTTCCACATCGATCTCGGTGACGATTGCCCGCTGCGCGAGCGTGATCGCGTCGCGGTACAACTGCGCACCGCCGACGACGAACACTTCGTCGGTCGCGATCGACGGATCGGTGCCGGGCTTTGCAGCCAGCTCGATCGCCGCCTGCAGCGAGGCCGTGCGCTCGCAACCGGCGTGCCTCCAGTGCGGGTCGCGGCTCACGACGATCGTGCGGCGGCCCGGCAGCGCCCTGCCGATCGATTCGAAGGTCTTGCGCCCCATCACGATCGCGTGACCCATCGTGGTCGCGCGAAAGTGCTTCAGGTCTTCCGGGAGGTGCCACGGCAGGCGATTGGCGGCGCCGATGACACCGCCGCGCGCGCGGGCGACGACGAGCGTGACGCGCGGTTTCGCGGTCATCGGCGCGGCGTGACTGCTGTCGTCCGGGCGTGTGTTCATTTCCGATGCGGCTTTGCCCTGGACGCGACCGGCGGCGTCCGCCGCGGTCCGGTACGAGCGGCGATTGCAGCTTTCCTTTCGCTTCGCACGGGTTTTCACCTCACCCGGGGTTGTCGGAGTGTCGCACGATTGCGCTCGACCATTCGCAGCCAGCCGGCGGGCCTGGCGGACAATCCCGCCAGCGCCCGCGCAGCGCCTTCTGTGCGGGGCGCAGCGTGGGACAGGGCGAGCGGCCCGGGATGGCCGGAATCGGAAGAGGGTGCTTCCAGTGAAATTGCGCGCAGTCGCGTTGTTGCTTGCGGTCGCGGGAATGCCGGCGCTTTCCCAGGCGCTCGACCTGGACCGGGCGGAGCGTCTGTTCGCCCGGCACTGCGCGGTGTGCCACGGCGCCGACCGCGGCGGCTACATCGGCCCGGCGCTGAACCGCGACGAGACGCGGCTCAGCCCCGGGGAAGTCGCCGAGACGATCCTGAGCGGCAGTCCTTCGACGCTGATGCCGCAGCATCCGGCATGGCGCGGCGCGCTGTCGCAGAAAGATCGCGAACTGCTGGCCGCGCTGATCACGACGCAGCCCAGGCGCACGCTGACCTGGGGCATGCAGGACATCCGCGACTCCCTGCAGGTGCTCGTGGCCGACGAAGCGACGCTACCGGCTGCGCCACGCTACCGGATCGGGCACATCGACGACCTGATGGCGGTCATGTCGCGCGGTCGCCGGGCGGCCGGCGACGAAGCGAAAGTGCTCTTCTACGACGGGCGCACGCATCGCAAGGTGGGCGAGGTCGCCACGGGTTACGCGCCGCACCTGATGGATTTCGATCCGGTCGATCCGCGCTGGGCCTACGTGCGTGACGACGTCGGCTACGTCCACAAGGTGGATCTCTACTCGATGCGCACGGTGCGCAAGGTGCGCGCGGGCCTGAACGGCACCTCGCTCGCGGTATCGCGTGACGGTCGTTACGTGGCCGCCGGTTCGTACGTACCGCACACGATGGTGATCCTCGATGCGGCCACGCTCGAGCCGCTGCACCTGCTCGAACTGGCGGGCGTCGATCCGGACGGCAGGATGGTGGGGGCTGATGCGGGCATGATCACCGCCACGCCGTTCGCCAACTGGTTCGTGGTGGCGCTCGAACAGGCCGGACAGGTCTGGATCGTCGACCTGGACCGGCGCGGCATGCCGGTGACCGCGATCACCGACGTCGGTCGCCACCTGCACGACGCTTTCCTGTCGCCTGATGGCCGGCACCTGGTGGTGTCGTCGTACGACGATCACCTGAACACGGTCATCGACCTCGCCGAAGCGCGCATCGTGCGCAAGATCCCGTCGGGCTGCAAGCCGCACCTCGGGTCGGGTGCGGTCATCCGCTCGAAGGGCCGCCTGCTCGGCATCGGCACCAACATCGGCGAGGACGACTGCAAGTCGTTCGAGGTGACTGTCTTCGACATGAACACTTTCGAGGTGGTCAAGCGCATTCCGGTCATCGGCCCCACCGAATCGCCGGCGGCGCACCCCGACGCGCCCTACGTGATCGTCGACATCGTCGGCAAGGGGCCGAACGCGAACAAGCTGCAGTTCGTCGACAAGGAGTCGCTCGAAGTGGTGCGCACGCTCGAAGTGGCGGGCACGCTCGGCCACTCGCACTTCCCGGAGTACACCGCGCGCGGCGACTTCTTCTACGTGAGCGCGCGCTACCGCGGCGATCGCAGCATGGGAACCCCGGCGGGGCAGCTGGCGATCTTCGAGTCGCGCACGCTGCGCCAGGTGAAGTCGATCCCGGTGGACGTGCCCGCGGGCGTCTTTTCGCGCGTGCGCGCGCGCACCGTCGTGGTGGGACTGCAGCCGTCGCCTTGACCGTCGCGGTCCGGCTCGCTTACTCTCGCGTGCGTCGTGATCAGGCGCGTCCGGGGGTTCCTTGCAGATGAGACGATTTCGGCAGAACCGTGGTCCGGACCCTGTCGCTGGCCGGTTGCACGCATGACGAGAAAGCAGATCGACGCCGGCGCGGCACGACGCGCCTTCGAGTCCGCGCTCGACTCCCACGACCAGGCCTTCGGCACCTTCTTTCTCGCCCGCCTGCTCGGGTTCGAGATCACCTATGAGGCGGATGCCTGCAGCGTCGTCTTCGAGGTGCACGACTTCATGTTCAACCCCCAGGGGACGCTGCACGGCGGCATCATCGCGCTGGCCATGGACGTCTCGATGGGCCATCTTCTGAAGCACTTGCAAGGTGCGGGCGCCACGCTGGAGATGAAGACGCAGTACCTGGCACCGGTGGGCACGGGGCGTGTTCGTGCCGAGGGGCGTGTGCTGCGCCGCGGCCGCAGCGTGTGGTTCCTGGAGTCGCGGCTGTTCGATGCCGCCGGCGAGCCGGCGGCGTTCGCGACGTCGACCTGGAAGGTGCTGCGCGCCCGATGAACGCTCCGGAGCGAGGCTCCGGAACGCCACGCGGAGCGTCGGGACAGGGTTCAGGCTCCAAGGCCGAAGAAAGTCCGCGCGTTGTCCCCGAGAATGCCGCGTCGTGCGTGGTCGTCCAGGAAGTTGCAGGCGCGCACCAGCGCGCCGGGTTGCTGTTCGCCCAGTGGGAACGGCGCATCGGTGCCGAGCATCACGTGATCGGCGCCCATCACATCGGTGAGCAGCTTCAGCGCGCCGGCGTCGAACACGGCACTGTCCACGTGCAGGCGCCGCGCGTAAGACGACGGCAATTCGGGGCAGTCGCGGCGCACGATGTCGCGGTGCTTCCAGGCGTTGTCGACGCGGCCCAGCGTCCAGGCGAAGCTGCCGCCGCCGTGAGCGAAGCAGATCCTGAGTGTTTCGGGGATGCGCTCGAGCGCACCGGAGAGGATCAGCGACAGCATGCCGAGCTGCGTTTCCGCCGGCATGGCGACCAGCCAGGGCAGCATCCACTGCCGCATTCGGCCCGCGCTTCCCATCATGTCCCAGGGATGCACGAACACCGGAATCGCGTTCTCGGCGCAGAACGCCAGGAACCCGACCAGGTCGGGGTGATCCAGGTCCTTCGGTCCCACGTGGTTGCCGATCTGCACACCCACGGCGCCTGCGCGCATTGCTCGTGCCGCTTCGGCGCAGGCCAGACGCGGATCCTGCAACGGCACCTGTGCCATCCACCGCAGTCGTGCCGGGCGCACGGCGCAATACCGGGCTGCCTGGTCGTTGACGCACGTCGCCCACTCCGCAGCGCGGCCCGCCTCCCAGTCGTAGCCGAACAGCACCGGCGTCGCACAGACGATCTGCAGATCGATACCGGCCGCGTCGAGTGCGCGCACCCGGGCCTCGGCATCCCAGAGTTCCTCGGTGACCGGGCGGAAGGGACGCTCGCCGAGCATGATCTGGCCGTTGTGGCCGTCCGCGTCGATGGCCAGCCAGGGCGTGTCCCCGGCCACGCCGACGCGCGCCTCTGCCTTGTCGAGACGCGGAAAGAAGTGCGAATGGATGTCGATCATCGGCGATCGAAGCGAGTGTCGGTCGCGCGGATCGCCGACACCTTCAGGCGCCCGACTGACGCAACGCGTGCCAGGCCGCGTAATCGCGGCCCGGGTGCACCGTGCCGCATTGCCTGCAGGTGCGTTCCTGGTCGCTGGTCGCGTAGAACATGTCGTAGATCTTCGGCAGGTCGTCCACCAGGCTCTCGAGCTGTTTGCTCGCCTGCCACACGAGGTTGGCGCATTTCGGGCAATACCATCGCAGCGAATCGTGGGCACCCTGTGGCCGCGGCTTCTCGATCAGCAGGCACAAACCGGGTTCCGGGCGCTGCGGAGAATGGATCAGGTGTGCCGGCAACAGGAACAGCTCGCCTTCGCGGATGTCGATCCGGTCGAAGCGGCCGCGGTCCCAGATGTTGAGGTGGCAGTTGCCCTGGATCTGGTAGAAGATCTCTTCGGTCGGGTTGTCGTGGAAGTCGGTGCGGGTGTTCGGGCCGCCGACCAGGTTGATGATGTAGTCGCCGTCCGGATAGATGGCTGCGTTGCACACCGGCGGCTTCAGGCGCGCGCGGTTCGTCTCGGCCCAGCCCATCAGGCTTTGCGGCCTGCCATATTGCAGTTGCAGTGACATCGCAGCTCCTCTCGCGTCGGGTTCCGGCTCCGGTAACCACTGTGACGCAGTCTAGGAAAAATCGACGCGGCTGAACAATGAACATCCGGCCGTGTTCCATAGCTGGCAGGAATATCTGGGCCGTCAGCGCCGTGCTGCGGCCTCGCGCAGGGTGACGAGGAAGCGCCGGGTTGCTGCGGTCGGTTCACGGTGGGTGCACAGCGTGTAGCCGACCGCGCCGAACGGACCCGGGCCGTGCACCGGCAGAATCGTCAGCCAGCCTGCCCGGGCAAAGTGTTCTGCTGCGGACTGGGGCATCAGCGCCACCATCGAAGTCCCGGCCAGCAGTCCGAGATTGGTCAGGATCGACACCGATTCGACCACGCGCGTCGGCACCGTCAGGCCCGCCCGGGCGAAGAACGCGCGCACCGACGGGTACGCCGCGGATTCCGGCGTCGGAACGATCCAGTCGAAGTCGTGGAGCTCGCTCAACGCCAGCCTGCGCCGCCGTGCCAGGGGGTGGTTGCGACCGACCACGACCTGCACGGCCTCGCGGTAGAGCGGCGTGTGAACGAACTGCTGGTCGTGCGCGGCGGCGTTGGCATCGCCTTCCTCGGGCAGCACGCCAACCACGAGATCGAGCTCGCCGCGCGCGAGTGCCGGAAAGAGCGTCGAATTGGGACCGACACGCACCGTCACGACGACGTTCGGCGCGCTCTGACGCATCTGCCGGATCGCCTCGGGCAGCAGTGTCGCCGACGCCGTGATCAGTGTGCCGACGACGATGTGTCCTGCACTGCCGGACTGGGAGGCGTTCAGATCCTCGGCCAGGTAGCGCAGATCGGCCATCAGGGTCTTCGCGTGACGCTCGAACAGGCGTCCGAATTCCGTGAGCGCAACACCGCGCTTGCCGCGCACGAACAGCGCGTCGCCGAGCTGGGCTTCCAGTTCGTGCACCGACTTGCTGACCGCTGGCTGGGTCATGGCCAGCTCGCGCGAGGCGGCGAGAATGGAGCCGGCCTGGACCACCCTGGTGAACACCAGCAACTGCTGCAACCGCAGCCGTCGTGCCAGCGAGGCGCCCGAATGGTGCTTTGATGCCGCCTGTGGCAGTGAGATCATGGCAGGTGTGCATTTTACCTTGCGGCGCACGCGCTGCCCGAAGCGGGCGTGCGGCGTCTGCCTCGCCCCTGCGAGCGACGTGGCCATGGCGGTCCGTCGTCGCCACGTTTTGAAAGAGTGATGCACATCAAGTCGGTCGGGGCGTCAGGCAACTAGAGTATCGGCGCGCGTGGAATAGCCTCCGCGTGTCTTTGCGGACGAGATATTCACGATGAAGCTGAACGCGGCCTCACTGCTGCTGTCGAATGGTCGTGAGGGGGACACCGCCCTTCTCTGTGGCGGGCAAACGCGTACCTTCGGTCAACTGCGCGATGCGGTGGCCCGTGCTGCGGCAGTATGGTGCAGGCGCGGATTGAAGCCCGGGGACCGGATTGCCGTCGCGGTGCCCGACGGATTTGCCTGGGTCGATGCGGTGCTCGGCTGCATCTGGGCGGGCGGCGTCGCAGTGCCGATCAATCCGCGCTTTGCCGAAAACGACTGGGCGGCGGTTCTGGAGGAGGCCGGCTTCCGCTTCGTGCTGGCCGAAGCCGACCATCGTCTTCCCCGGGCACACGACACATCGGTGGTGACGCCCGACGAGTTGATCGCCGATCAGGGAGCGTGCGATCCGGTCGAGGCGATGCAGGTCGAGCCCACGCAACCGGGCATGTGGGCGTACTCGTCGGGCACGAGCGGCAAGCCCAAGGCGATCGTTCACGGACATCGCTTCGCCATCGAGATCGAGCGCATCATCCGCGAAGTGGTCGGTGTCGACCGCAGCGACCGCCTCTTCGCCACGTCGAAGCTGTTTTTTGCATATCCCCAGACGAATTCGCTGTTCGCGGGACTGAAACTCGGCGCCTCCGTCGTGCTCGACCCGCGTTGGCCCACAGGCGCCGACGTGGCCGCGACCGTCTCGGCCACGCGCCCCACTGTCCTGTGCAGTGTGCCTTCCCTGTATCGCAATCTGCTGAAGGAGGGACTGGCCGAGGAACTCGTGCGCAACGGCGTGCGCCGGTTCGTCTCGGCCGGCGAGGCCCTGTCGGTCGATCTGAGAGAAGAATGGCGGCGGCACACGGGGGCCTCGATCGTCAACGGTTATGGCGCGTCGGAGACGCTCGTTCTGGTGCTGACCGACCGCGACGACGGGCGCGGTCTGCAGCCGTCGCCGGGCATCAGCGTCACGCCGCTGAACAAGGGGGCCGATACCTCCCCGACACGCGTGTGCATCGGCGGCTCCGCGATCGCGCTCGGCTACCTGAACCGGCCACTCGAACAGGCCGAGCATTTCCGCGACGGCATGTTCTGCCCGAGCGATCTGTTCGAAATCCGGGAGAACGGTTCGTTTCGTTTCGTCGGCCGCGAGGGCACGCTGGTCAAGGTGCACGGCCGCTGGGTCGACCTGGTGGCGATCGAGGAAAAGCTCGCCGTGGTCTGCCCGGAAGTCCTGGAAGCGGCGGCTGTCCTGGTCCCCGACGCCGACGGGCTCGATACGATTGCCGTGTTCTACGTGCCGCGAAGCGGTGTCGGCCAGGCAGACCTGGAGGCGTCGCTGCGCGCACACACCAGTTCGATGCCGTCGTATCAGCGTCCCCGGCAGTTCCACGCCGTCGACACGTTGCCACGCACGCCCACCGGGAAGTTGTTGCGGCGCAGGTTGCAGGAAATCCACCTGAATTCGTAACCTGTCGGCACTGCGAACCGGCGACGAGCGGCTTGCAGTCTGTTCCGTCCGGTTTCCCCCAACCAGAACTCGCTCGAAGGAACCAGATCCGTCCCACCCTGTCGTGCAGGGTCCGGCCATGCCGAAGGGGCGCTGCGGCGTTCGGGCGATCCACCGATGCATCATTTCCAACCTGCTGACTCGAGGAGGCAACCATGAAGTCGAAGAAGCCGTCTGTCGCCGCTGCGCTGGCATTGGTCGCGACGTTCGCTGCGGGTAGCGCGCTTGCCGATGTCAAGATCGGTTTTCTCGCCACACTGACCGGTGGTGGCGCGGCCCTTGGCCAGGACATGGTCGATGGATTCACGCTGGCGCTGGAGGAACATGGCGGAAAACTGGGGGGGCAGAAGATCGTCTTCCTCAAGGAAGATGACCAGCTCAAGCCCGACATCGGCGTGCAGGCCGTCCAGAAGTTCATCGAAAAGGACAAGGTCGACCTGGTGGCGGGCGTCACGTTTTCCAACGTGATGATGGCCATCGCCAAGCCGCTGGCCGACGCGGACATGACGTTCGTGGGATCGAACGCCGGCCCGGGTCCGCTGGCGGGCAAGCAGTGCAATGCGGGGTTCTTCTTCGCATCGTGGCAGAACGACAACCAGGCGGAAGTGGTGGGCCAGTTCGCCACCGATCGCGGCTACAGGAACGTCTACATCATCGTTCCGAATTACCAGTCGGGCCGCGACCAGGTCGAAGGCTTCAAGCGCTTCTACAAGGGACCCGTGGCGGGCGAGGTCTATACGCAGCTTGGCCAGGTCGACTATTCCGCCGAACTGACCACCCTCGCGGCCGCGAAGCCCGATGCGGTGTACGTCTTCCTGCCGGGCGGGATGGGGATCAACTTCATCAAGCAGTTTCGCCAGTTCGGTCTGATGGGCAAGGTGCCGCTGCTCACGGTCTCGACCGTGGATGGTTCGACGCTTCCTGCATTGAAGGACGTCGCGCTGGGCGCCTATGCCGGTACGTTCTGGGGGCCGGATTTCCAGAATGCCACCAGCAAGAGCTTCGTCGCTGCATTCGAGAAGAAGTACGGCCGGATTCCCTCCCAGTACGCCGCGCAGGCCTACGATTCGGCCCTGCTGATCGACAGCGCATTGCGCAGGACGGGCGGCAAGGTCAGCGACAAGGCGGCGCTGCGTGCCGCGTTGCGTGCCGCTGACTTTCCATCGCTGCGCGGCGCGTACAAGATCAACGTGAACGGCTTTCCGATCCAGGACCTCCACATGTTCGAGGTGGCCAGGGACGGCCAGGGTCGTGTGTCGCTCAAGACCATCGCCACGCCGTTGAAGGCCCACGCGGACGCGTATGCCGCCCAGTGCAAGCCCTGATCCGGACGACAGGTTCGCGGGCGGCAGGCGCCGTCCGCGCGGAGGCTTCCGATGAGCCCTGACCTGCTGTTCATGCAGACGCTGAACGGACTCCAGTTCGGCGTTCTGCTGTTCCTGATGGCGGCCGGCCTGACCCTCGTCTTCGGCATCATGAGCTTCATCAACCTGGCCCATGGCGCGCTGTACATGATGGGGGCGTATTTCGCCGCGACTGCCTTTGGCTACACCCAGTCGTTCCTGCTCGCGGTGGTGGTGGGTTTCGGCGGCGCCGTGGCGCTTGGCGTGGTGCTGGACCGGATCGGCTTTCTGAAGCTCTATCCGCGCACGCACCTGGACCAGGTGTTGGCCACTTTCGGCGTCATGCTCTTCTTCAATGAAGTCGCCCGCATGATCTGGGGGCCCGCTCCGGTCTTCATGAGCCTGCCGGATGCCCTGGCCGGTTCGGTGACGCTGCTGGGGCTGCCATACCCGGGGTACCGGTTGCTGATCATCCTGGCGGGGTTGCTGGTTGCATTGGGCCTTTACCTGCTGATCGAGCGCACCCGGATCGGAATGCTGATTCGCGCGGGCGCCAGCAATCGCAGCATGGTGGCGGCCCTGGGGGTCAACATCGGCTGGCTCAACACGTTCATCTTTGCGCTCGGCGCAGGTCTGGCCGGCCTGGCAGGCGCCATGGTGGGGCCGATCCTGTCGGTCCAGGCGGGCATGGGGGACTCGATCCTGATCCTGACGCTGGTGGTCATCGTCATCGGCGGGATCGGCTCGATTCGCGGTGCCTTCCTGGGCGCACTGGTGGTCGGCCTGGTCGACACCCTGGGTCGAACGCTGATCCCGGGACTCCTGCGCATGTCGCTTGCCCAGGAGGCTGCCAGCACGCTGGGTGCGGCGATCTCGTCGCTGGCCGTTTACCTGCTGATGATCGTCATTCTGGCGCTCAAGCCCGAAGGCCTGTTCCCCGTGAAGAACCGTTGAGGGAGCGTCGAGTGGACATCGAGACACGGGGCATGCAGACGATCGCTGCACGCCGGTGGCGACCGCAGTTGCGGCCCGCGCTGACCGCCGCCTTGTTCGTGCTGTTCCTGCTGGTGCCGCTCTACGCGCAACAGACCGGCAGCGACTACGCACTGATTTTCGTCGGCCGGGTGCTGGTGTTCGCCCTCGCGGCTGTCGGCCTGAATCTCGCCCTCGGTTACGGCGGCATGGTCAGCTTCGGGCATGCGATGTACATCGGCATCGGCGCCTACTGTGTGGCGATCCTGTCGCATTACGGCATCGCCAGCGGCCCGCTGCACCTGGCCGCGGTGGTGGTGGTGACGGCACTGGTGGCGCCGCTGGTGGGGTTGATCGCACTGCGTACGCGCGACATCGCCTTCATCATGATCACGCTGGCGCTGGCGCAGATGTTCTATTTTCTCGCGCTCGGCCTGAAGCAATATGGCGGCGACGAGGGTCTGCCGGTCAACTTCGTCAGTGCTTTCGGTCCGTTGACCGGGAACCGAACGGCGCTCTATCTGTCGATCGTGGCGACGCTCGGTTCTGCACTGCTGGCGATGCGCCGGATCATCGACTCGCGCTTCGGCCTGGTGCTGCGCGCCGCCAGTGCCGACGAGCGACGTGTCCGGGCGGTCGGCATGAACCCGCTGGGTTATCGCCTCGCCGCCTATGTGCTGTCGGCCGAACTGTGCGCCGTGGCCGGTTACTTCCTGGCGAACCTGACCACGTTTGCCTCGCCTGCCTACATGGCCTGGACGGCATCCGGTGAACTCATCATCATGGTGCTGCTGGGCGGGGTGGGCACCCTGGTCGGTCCGGTCGTGGGCGCCGCCGCATTCCTGCTGATGGAGGAGTGGTTCAAGAGCCTGACCGAGCACTGGATGGTCGTCATGGGACCGGTCATCGTGGCGATCGTGCTGTTCCTCAGGAACGGCCTGTGGGGCATGCTGGTCGATGGCGGGCGCAAGGGAGCATCCTGAATGCAGCCACTGCTTTCGATCCGCGGTCTGGTCAAGCGCTACGGCGGCCTGGTGGTGACCGACCGCGTGGATCTCGACATCCTGCCGGGCGAGATCCATGCACTCATCGGCCCGAACGGCGCCGGCAAGACGACCCTGATCAGCCAGATCATGGGCGAGGTGCGCAGCGACGAAGGCACGACCAGCCTCGCCGGGCAATCCATCGACGCTCTGGACACGGCCGCGCGCGTGCGTGCAGGCATCGGGCGTTCGTACCAGATCACCTCGGTGATTCCGCACTTCACCGTGCTCGAAAACGCCATTCTGGCGGTGCAGGGCTGTCGCGGACATGGATTCCACTTCTGGAGGCCGGTGACCGAGACCGAATCCCTGGTGAGTCGGGCCGACGAGCTGATCGCCACGATGGGCCTGGGCGCAAACCGTGATGTCGCGGCGATGGCGCTGTCGTACGGGCAACAGCGTCAGCTCGAGATCGCGATGGCCCTGGCCGCCGAGCCCAGGGTGCTGCTGCTCGACGAGCCGATGGCGGGCATGGGCCACGGCGCGACCGGATCGGACCGGATGATCGCGTTGCTGCGCCAGCTGAAAGGGCGCTTCGGCATTCTGCTGATCGAGCACGACATGGATGCGGTGTTTGCGCTGGCCGACCGCATCAGCGTGTTGTGTTACGGCAGGGTCATCTTCTGCGGTGATCCGGCGGCGGTGCGCGAGAGTGCCGAGGTGCGCGAGGCCTATCTCGGCGACGAGGAGGTGCCGGCGTGACGGCCCTGCTGGATGTCGAGCAACTCGTGTCGGGTTATGGGCGCAGCCAGGTTCTCTATGGCATGCAGTTGTCGATCGCGGCGGGGCAGTGCGTCAGTCTGCTGGGCCGCAACGGCATGGGCAAGACGACGACCATCAAGAACATCATGGGCATGCACCCGGCGTGGAAAGGCCGGATCTCCTTCAAGGGCGCACCGATCCTCGGCCTGCCGAGCTATCGGGTCGCGCAGCGCGGCATTGGCCTGGTGCCCGAAGGCCGACAGATTTTTCCCAACCTCTCCGTGCGGGAGAACCTGATTGCGACGGCCGCGGATCGCCACCGCAAGCCGTCGCCCTGGTCGCTGCAGCGCGTCTACGACCTGTTTCCCAGACTCGCGGACCGGGCGTCGAACTTCGGCAACCAGCTCTCGGGCGGCGAACAGCAGATGCTCGCCATCTGCCGTGCGCTGATGACCAATCCCGACCTGTTGATCCTCGACGAAGCGACCGAGGGGCTGTCACCGCTGGTGCGCCAGGAGATCTGGTCGGCGCTGGCCAGACTGCGCCAGGACGGCATGGCCATCCTGGTCATCGACAAGAACCTGGCGCCGCTGCTGGCCCTGGCCGATCGGCACTACGTCGTCGAAAAGGGCCAGATCGTCTGGGCGGGAGATTCGGATGCGTTCAGGGCCGAACCCGGGATCCAGCGGACCTACCTGGGCGCCTGACGTCGCCGTCGATCGCGACGAACAACCGGGAGAACGACGAATGATCACCTTCGTGCGCCGCGTGCGCATGCGCAACGGCTACTTCGACGAGGCGATGGAGTTGCTCAGGAAGCGCAAGGACTACCTGGAGCAGCAGCACGGGGTTGTCATCGACCTCAGGGTCCGCTTCGGCGGCCCCGTCGGCGAGGTGGCGCTGGTGTCTCATCACCGGGACGCCGGGGAACTGGAGCGCTTTCGCTCCAGGCTCATCGCGGATCAGGGTTCCGGACGCCTGCTGCGGGAAATCGCGAAAGTGACGCTGCCGGGTGAAACCCACGACGAGATCTGGATGGATCTTTCGTTGTCGCCCGGCCCGTGACGCCGGCGTAGCGCCGGGCGCGGGGAAGTCACGTGCGGCCTGCCCGGCCCGTGCGCGGGCCGGGCATCGGGCGGGCCTCACTTCGGAATGACCGCCGTCGCTTCGAGTTCGATCTTGCCCGGATTGTCCAGCAGGTCGACGACGAAGATCATCGTCATCGCCGGATAGTGCGTGCCCATGTGCTTGCGCCAGATCTTGCCGAGCTCCTTGCGCGCCGCCATGTAGGCGGGCTTGTCACAACAGAACGCCGTCATCCGGCAGATGTGCTCGGGCTTCGCGCCGGCCTTCGCCAGGATCGCGATGATGTTCTGCAGCGCCTGGTCGAACTGCGGAATGATGTCGGCAGAGTGGAACTTCTGCTGCGCGTCCCAGCCGACCTGACCGGCGACGAAGACGATGCGACCTTCGGCAGCGATACCGTTGGCGTAGCCGATGGGCGGCGCCCAGCCGTCGGGAAGAAGAACTTGCATGTCGAGAGACTCCTTGGTTGCGTTGAGGGAGGAAATCAGTCGGTGTAGCGTGGCGGATCGGGATCGTCCGCCCAGTTGCGATCGGGCCTGGGAACCTTCGCGAGCCAGGCCTTGATCAGCTCGACGTGCTCGCGCTCTTCGCCCTGCAGTTCGAGTGCCGCCGAGCGCACCGAATCGACGGTGGCCGCTTCGGCGATGCGCGCGAAGAAGCGCTCGGCGCGCTCTTCGCTGGCCAGCGCGAGCGTCAGCGCATGGTAGGGCTGCATCAGGTAGTGCACTTCGTCCATCGGAACGGTTTCGGGCCCTTCGAAGCCTTCCCAGACCGCCTTGCCAGGTGCCGGCGGGGCCTTCCAGCCCATCTCCGCCATGATCTGCGTGGCGTGCTTGCCTTCGATTTCCGACATCTTGCGGAACAGGCTGGCGACCTCGAGATTGTTGTGCGTTTCCATCGCGTCGGCGAAGTCGGCATAGCGATCGGCGGCCTCGATCTCCATCTCGTAGGCCTTGGCCATGAACTCCTCGAGCGTGCGCGGCGCGTTCGTCTTCCTTGCGTTCATGTTTCGAACTCCGCGCCGATCTCGGCGATGTCGCGCCGCGCGCTGCGCGGGCCGAGCGGATAGGGTGTGCGGTCACCGACGTAGAGCACACCGATGTTGAATCCGTCGTCGGTCATCAGGCGACGCGCGGCCTTGGCCGGATCCTTCGTGGGGCCGACCGGTGCCGGCCGTGCCTGTTCCTTCCACGAGCGCTGCTCCGGCCGGAAAGTGACGCAGGGGCTGAGGATCTCGACGAACGAGAAGCCAGGGTGGCGGATCGCCTGCGCGACGGTCTCGGCGGTGCCGTTGGGGTCGCCCGAAAAGGCGCGGGCGACGAAGTTGGCCCCCGAGGCCAGCGCGATCACCAGCGGGTGGAACGAGCGTACGCCAGTGCCACCCGGCGCGAGCTTGGAATCCCAGTCGGGTTCGGTGGTCGGCGAGGGCTGGCCCTTGGTCATGCCGTACACGTGGTTGTCCATCACGATGTAGGTGAGGTCCACGTTGCGCCGGCACGCATGCAGGAAGTGGTTGCCGCCAATGGAGTAGCCGTCGCCGTCGCCGCTGGCCACCAGCACGGTGAGGTCGGGGCGCGCCACTTTCAGCCCGGTGGCCGCGGCGAGCGAGCGCCCGTGCACGCCGTGAAAGCCGTAGCACGACGTGTACGCCGGAATGCGCGACGAACAGCCGATGCCGGACACCACGGCGATGTTCTCCGGGCGCACCTGCACCAGCGCGAACGCCTTGGTGATCGCGGCGAGCACGGAGTAGTCGCCACAGCCCGGACACCAGATGGGCTTGTAGTCGGACTTGTAGTCCTTGGCCGCCAGCGGTGCGGCTGCCGCGGCGCGATCGGTCACGCTGACCGCCTCGTTCATTGCTGCCTCCATTCCAGGATGACGTTCGCGAGTTCGCCGGGCCGCATCGGCAACGGGCCGGGACGGTGAAAGCTCGCCGGCTTGCCGGGCAGGTCGTACATCGACCGCAGGTAGCGGAACAGCTGGGCCGTGTGGTTCTGCTCGACCACGAGCACGCGCTTGACCCCTTCGAGGGCTTCTTCGAGCCGCTCGGGCAGTGCCGGAGCGAGCAGCCGCAACGCGACGAGCCGCGCCTTCACGTCCTGCGCGGCGAGCCGGCCGAGCGCCTCGCGCGCGACGTCGGTGACCGAGCCGAACGTGATGATCGCGATGTCGCCTTCGCCTTCGACATCCGCCCACCACCGGCCGTAGTCGTGCTGCAGCAGCTTGCGCTGGCGCTTTTCGAGCTGCGTGACGTGATCGCGCGCCTGGCTGCTCGGGATGCCGGCTTCGTTCTTCTCCAGGCCGTCAGCGGTGTAGACGATGCCGGGCGTGCCGGGGATCGCCATCGGCGAGATGCCGGATTCGGTGTTGCGGTAGCGCTTGAAGTCGGGTGCATGGGCTTCGGCCACGAGTCGCTGCGCAACGAAGCCCGGGTCGGCAGGGCGATCGATGATGGCGCGCGACTGACCCATGAACTGGTCGGACAGCACGATCGCCGGCGCCTGCAGTGTCTCGGCGAGTTCCACCGCCCACTGGGTGGTGGCCACACAGTCGGCGATCGAGGTCGGGGCGACGACCACGCGCGGCGCATCGCCGTGCAGGCCGCTGACGGCGAACGACAGGTCACTCTGCTCGCTCTTGGCCGGGATGCCGGTGGAGGGGCCGCCGCGCATCACGTCGACCACCACGACCGGCACCTCGGCACTGACCGCCAGGCCGATCCCCTCGGTCATCAGTGCCAGACCGGGGCCGGCGGTCGCGGTGAGCGACGGCACGCCGCCATAGGAGGCGCCGATGATCATGTTGATCGAGGCGAGCTCGTCCTCGGCCTGCAGCAGCGTGCCGCCCACCTTCGCGAGGGCGGGTGCGAGCCACTCGAGCACCTCGGTGGCGGGTGTGATCGGGTAGGCCGCCACGAAGCGCACGCCGCCGCGCACCGCACCGAAACCGGCGCCCTCGTTTCCGCTGAGCAGCCAGCGCTTGTGCTCCGGCGCTGCGCCGGCGCCGAAGCGCGGCATGCCTTCGATGTCGCTGGCTGCCTCGACACCGGCATGCAGTGCCTGCAGGTTCGCCTGCAAGGCGGTGTCGCCGCGCTTCCACGAGGCGCGCAGCGCTTCCCCGAGCACCCCGGCGGACAAGCCCGCGAGCGCGCCCGAGACGCCCAGTGCCACCATGTTGATCCAGCTGCCGGCGATCCCCTTGGCGATCTTTTTCAACGGCAGCGGGACGAAGCGCGCGCCGCCGGCGAGGAACACCGCCGGAGGTTCGCCCTCGTCGGAGTCGCCCACCAGCAGGCCCGATGCGCGCATCGGAATCTCGTCGGCGAAGCGGTTGATGTTCTGCCAGTCGATCGCGAGCAGCAGGTCGAAGCCGTCGTCGAGCGATTCGGTCTGCGTGCGCGCCAGCCGCAGCAGCGCGGCCGCTTCGCCGCCGCGGATCTGCGGGCCGCTGGTGCGCACCATGAGGCCGTAGAGCCCCGCCCTGGCGGCGGCGTCGAGCAGCAGGTTGCCGGCCGTCATGACGCCGCTGCCGCCGCTGCCGGCGAGTGCGATCGAGATGCTCGCGACGCCGGCGCGTGGCCCGGCAGCGGTGGTTGCACCGGGTGATGAAGTCTGTCGTGTGGGATTCAAGATGGGCTCTCTTGCGTGGCCTGCGGATTGTCCGCCGGGTCCATGCAGAAGGGGGTTTGATTCACATCAAGGCACCTGAAACCGCTCTACTACAACATCCGTATCGAGAAAGCAGTATTGCGGTACCACAATACAAGAATAAGCGGCGGGCACACGTCAGTCAACCCCGAACGGCGGGTCGCAAGGCGGGGCGCGACAGCGGGCAGAGTACGTCACGGGAGGTTCCGGAACAATGGGCATCGAAGCGCGCCGCTGGCTGATGAACGCGGTGAACACGCCGCTGGAACGCGCGACGTTCACGGCCACCGCCGGTGACGGCGAAGTGGTGGTGCAGGTGGCCGGTTGCGGCGTGTGCCACACCGACCTGGGCTACTTCTACGATGGCGTGCGCACCAACCACGCACTGCCCCTCGCGCTCGGCCACGAGATCAGCGGGCGCGTGGTCGCGGCCGGCCCCGGCGCACGGAACTGGCTTGGCAAGGCGGTGATCGTTCCGGCCGTGTTGCCCTGCGGCGAGTGCGATCTGTGCCGCCGCGGGTTGGGCACCATCTGCCGCAACCAGAAGATGCCCGGCAACGACATCCACGGCGGATTCGCATCCCACATCGTGGTTCCCGGCCGCGGACTCTGTGAAGTCGACGAGGCGCGGCTGGCTGCAGCCGGACTCGAACTGGCCGAAGTGTCGATCGTCGCCGACGCGCTCACCACGCCATACCAGGCGGTGCGCCGCGCCGGCGTCGGGCCGGGCAGCCTCGCAGTGGTGATCGGCGCGGGCGGGGTTGGCGGCTACTGCGTGCAGATTGCCGCTGCGAGCGGTGCGCAGGTCGTGGCGATCGACGTCGACGACGCGAAGCTTCAGGCCATCGCCAGCCATGGCGCCGCGCTCACGTTGAACAGCCGGCAGCTCGACGCGCGCGGCATCAAGGCGGCGATCACCGAGTTCGCGAAGAAGAATGGTTTGCGTTCCACCGAGTGGTTCATCTTCGAGTGCTCGGGCACGGCGCCCGGGCAACTCACCGCGTTCGGCCTGCTGGTGCACGGCGCGACGTTGTCGGTGGTGGGCTTCACGATGGACAAGGTCGAGGTCAGGCTGTCGAACCTGATGGCGTTCGACGCCCGGGCGATCGGCAACTGGGGCTGTCCACCGGAAATCTATCCGGCCGCGCTCGACCTCGTGCTCGATGGCAAGGTGCAGGTCAAGCCGTTCGTCGAGCCGCATCCGCTCGACGACATCAACCACGTGTTCGAAGCCGTTCACCACCGCGCGATCCGCAGGCGCGTGGTGCTCACCCCCTGAATCAGGAGTCAAAAGTGCGTGAACTGAAGAGTTTCAACCTCGTCGACGATTTCTCGAAGCCTGGCGTGAGCTACGAGAAGCGGCCGGCGAAGCGGCCCGACGGATCGACCGTACCGGGCCTGTTCAACGTCTGGATCACGCTGGACAACCCGACCCAGCTCAATTCGTACACGACCGAGATGGTCAAGGCTCTGATCATGGCGTTCCGGGCCGCCTCGCAGGCACGCGACGTCAACTGCGTGGTGTTCACCGGCGTCGGCGACCGGGCCTTCTGTACCGGCGGCAATACCAAGGAATACGCCGAGTACTACGCCGGTCATCCGTTCGAGTATCGGCAATACATGCGCCTGTTCAACGACATGGTGTCGGCGATCCTCGGCTGCGACAAGCCGGTCATCAACCGGGTGAACGGCATCCGCATCGGCGGCGGCCAGGAAATCGGCATGGCCGCAGACTTCTCGGTTGCCCAGGATCTGGCCCGCTTCGGTCAGGCCGGCCCGAAGCACGGTTCGGCGCCGATCGGCGGCGCCACCGATTTCCTGCCGGTGATGATCGGTGCCGAGCGCGCGATGGCCGCCTGCGTGCTGTGCGAGCCGTTCTCGGCGCACAAGGCCTACCAGATGGGCCTGATCACCGACGTCGTGCCGGCGCTGAAGATCGACGGCAGGTTCGTCGCCAACCCGCTGGTGGAAACGCAGCGGATGGTCGACGAATACGGACGCAATGCCTACGGCGAATTCAAGACCGGCGAGGCGGCAAAGGAAGGCAAGGCGTTGATGGCGCGCGGTACGGTCGATCTCTCGCTGCTCGATGCGCGGGTGGAGGAGTTGTGCGCGAAGATGCTGCTCACCCTGCCCGATTGCACGACCAAGTCGCTCGAGGAGCTGCGCAAGCCCAAGCTCGAGGCCTGGAACCGCAACAAGGAGAACTCGCGCGCCTGGCTCTCGCTGAACATGATGACCGAGGCGCGCTCGGGCTTCATTGCCTTCAACGAGGGTACGAAGGAGGATCGCGAGGTCGACTTCGTGCTGCTGCGACAGAAGATCGCTGCCGGTGAGAGCTGGGTCGGCCCGCTGCACGACTCGATCCAGCCGAAGGCGAAGCGCAAGGCCTGAAGCGATGGCCGACGCTTCCCCGCTGAAGCAGGCGCTCGAGCGCGACGGGGCGCTGCTGCGCCTGACGCTGGCGCGCCCGAAAGCGAACATCGTCGATGCGGCGATGTTCGCTTCGCTGTCGGATGCGCTGGCGACGCACGCCGCAACGCGCGGCCTGCGCGGGGTGTTGCTGGATGCCGAGGGCCCGAACTTCAGCTTCGGTGCCAGCGTCGAGGAGCACCTGCCGGAGCATTGCGCCACGATGCTCGCGTCGATGCACGCCGTGTTGCTGCAGATGCTTGCGTTTCCGGCACCGATCCTGGTGGCGGTGCGCGGCCAGTGTCTGGGCGGCGGGCTCGAGGTGGCGATGGCCGGCGGGCTGATCTTCGCAGCCCGCGACGCGCAGTTCGGCCAGCCCGAGATGAAGCTCGGCGTCTTCGCGCCGGCGGCCTCGGTGCTGATGCCCTACCGGGTGAACCAGCAGGCGGCCGAAGACCTGCTGTTCTCCGGGCGAACGATCGGGGCCGACGAGGCGCTGGCGCTCGGGCTGGCACAGCGGGTGGCCGACGACCCGGAGGCCGCGGCGCTGGCCTGGTTCGATGCACACCTGGCCGGCAAGAGCGCGGCCAGCCTGTCTCTGGCGCTGACGGCCGCGCGCGGTGCGATGCTGCGCGACGTGCGCGACCGGTTCGCCGAAGTCGAGCGTCTGTACCTCGACCGTCTGATGAAGACCCGCGACGCGAACGAGGGCCTCGCCGCGTTCCTCGCCAAACGCAAGCCTTCCTGGGAGCACAACTGATGAAGAACGCATCTTCTGTCGAAGCGATCGTCGATCGCTGCCAGACGCTGTTCGACGATCTCCATTTCAACGTCGTCAAGCAATGGAAAGCCGCCGCGCCGGGCCGCAAGGCGATCGGCTACATGCCGGTCTACGTGCCGCGCGAGATCATCCACGCGGCCGGCATGCTGCCCGTGGGCATCCTCGGGGGTGGCGACCAGCTCGAGGTGATCCAGGGCGACGCCTACTACCAGAGCTACATCTGCCGGATCCCGCGCTCGACGCTCGAGCTCGGGCTCACCGGCCGCCTCGACAGCCTCGACGGCATGCTGTTCCCGGCGATCTGCGACGTGATCCGCAACCTCACGGGCACCTGGCAGGTGCTGTTCAAGGACAAGTACGCGCGCTACTTCGACGTGCCGCAGAACTACGAGGACGCGATCGGCGGACGCTTCTACGCCGAGGAGATGGACGTCCTGCGCCGCGATCTCGGCGAGTTGCGCGGCAAGCCGGTGACCGACGCCGAACTCAACGCGTCGATCGTGGTCTACAACGCCAACCGCAAGGCGGTGCGCGATCTCTACGCGTACCGCGCGGCCAGGCCGTGGCAGGCGCCGACCTCGGAGGTGTACCTGATCCTGCGCGCCGGCATGGTGCTGCCGCCCGAGGAGCACACGCAGCTGATCCGCGACTACATCGCGGCTACCGACGCAGTGCCGCGGCAACGCCGCGACAATGCCCGCATCGTGATCAACGGAGCGTTCTGCGAGCAGCCGCCGCTGAACCTCATCAAGTCGATCGAGATGTCGGGCTGCTACATCGTCGACGACGACTTCATGCTGGTCACGCGCTGGCTGCTCGACGACGTGCCCGCCAACGGCAATCCGCTCGAGGAGCTGTCGAAGGCCTTCCTGCACCGCTCGGCGGCCACGGCGTCCAAGTACGAGGCCAGGCGCGAGGACAAGGGCCAGCACCTGCTCGGCCAGGTGAAGAGCGGCGTCGCCGAAGGAGTGATCTTCGCCGCGCCCTCGTTCTGCGACCCGGCGCTGCTCGAGCGTCCGATGCTGCAGGAGGTGCTCAAGAAGCACAGGATCCCCTACACCGCGTTCAAGTACGCGGAGAATACCGGCCAGATGGCGCCGATTCGCGAACAATCCGGCACCTTCGCCGATTCGATCAAACTCTGGAGCGCAGCATGAGCACCGCCGCAACGACCCCCGCCTCGAAGAAGCCGCTGAACGTCCAGAAGGACGAGGCGATGCTGCTTCAGAAGGAGATGATCAACCGGAACTATCACGACCTCGCCACCGCCCACGAGCAGGGTCGCAAGATCTCGGCCACCTTCGTGCCCGGGAACCTGAACGAACTGATGATGTGTTTCGACTTTGCGCGCAGCCTGCCCGAAACGAACGCGCTGCAGATGGGCATGCGCAAGAAGTCGGGCAAACTCATCATGGACGCCGAGCGCGACGGTCACTCGGAGGACGTCTGTACCTACGTCAAGTCCGACCTCGGGATGCTCGACACCGGGCTCGGCCCCACCGGAGAGAAGCTGCCGCCGCCCGACCTGCTGATGCTGTCGTACACCGGCTGTTTCACGTTCATGAAGTGGTTCGAACTCGTGCGTCACAAGTACGGCGGCGAGTCGGTGATGCTGCACGTGCCCTACCAGGGCGAGGGCAAGATCGCGCCGAACATGCGCGACTACGTGGTGCGCCAGCTCAAGGACACGGTCATCCCGACCCTCGAGCGCGTCTCGGGCGTGAAGTTCGACATCGACCGGTTGCGCGAGTACATGAAGGAATCGGCGAAGGCCGAGGACGACATGGTGAAGATCCTGCAGTCGGCAAAGAACCGGCCGTCGCCGATCGACGGTTACTTCGGCGCGGTCTACTACATCGGGCCGATGTTCGGGGCATTCCGCGGCACGAAAGAGGCGACGCGCTTCTACAGTCTCGTGCACAGCGAGATCGAGGAGCGGGTACGCCAGGGCAAGGGACCCGTCACGCCCGACGGCGAGATGGGCGAGGAAAAATACCGGCTGGTGGTCGAGGGGCCGCCGGCGTGGACGAGTTTCCGCGAGTTCTGGAAGCTGTTCTACGACGAAGGAGCGGTGGTGGTGGCGTCCACCTACGCCAAGGTGGGCGGCGTCTACGACTTCGGTTTCAGGCACGACCCGGATCATCCGCTCGAGTCGCTGGCCGAGTACTGCCTCGGTTGCTACACCAACCTGAGCCTGCCGTCGCGGATCGACATGATGGTCAAGTACATCGACGAGTACCAGGCCGACGGACTGCTGATCAACTCGATCAAGAGCTGCAACAGCTTCTCGGCGGGGCAGTTGCTGATCCTGCGCGAGGTCGAGCGGCGCACCGGCAAGCCGGCGGCGTTCATCGAGACCGACATCGTGGATCCGCGCTACTTCTCGGCCGCGAACGTCAAGAACCGGCTCGAGAGCTACCTGCAGATGGTCAAGCAGAAACGCAGCGCGGCCGCCGCGGCGCACTGATCAAGGGGATTTCCATGCGCTGTTTCATCGGTATCGACCTCGGCTCGACGACCACCAAGGCGGTGGTCGTCGACGAGAACCAGAACGTCATCGGGCGCGGCATTACCAACTCGCGCTCCAACTACGACACCGCGGCCACGATCGCCAAGCAGGAGGCGCTGGTCAACGGACGCTTTCACCTGTTCCGGCAGGCGCTGGCGAGCACCGGGGCGCTGAACGGCCAGCTCGAGGGCTTCCTCGCGCAACTCGAGCGCGACTTCCGTGCCGAGCAGTACCTCGAACAGCTGGCGGACCTGCACGAAACCTGTCATCGCAGCATCGAGAGTGCGAAATTCGGTGACGACGCGAAGATCGTCGGCGAGGCGCTCGACGAGACGTTCAAGCGGATCACGGCCGAGGCGCCGGCGCTGTTCGCGCCGGGTGCCAAGCGCAAGTCCGACTTCTTCCGCGACATCGCCGGCAGCCAGTACCTGTCCACCGGCGAGGCCGTGGCCAGGGACATGGGCACCCGCTACGACTACCTTCTCAACGTGTTCGACCGCTCGATCATCGAGGTGGAAAACCGCGTCTACGCCGAATCGATTCGCCGCCACCTGCTGGCGGCGCTCGAGCGCACCTTCAAGGCCATGCCCGAGACCGCGGGCAGGCGCACGCAGGTCGAAGCGCCGGTGAAGGGCGTGCTCGACACGGAGATGGAGGAAACTTACGTCATCGGCACCGGCTACGGTCGCGCGCGCCTGCCGTTCTCGAAGGAACACGTGCGCTCGGAGATCCTGTGCCACGGGCTGGGCGCGCACGTCATGTATCCGAAGACCGCCACCGTGCTCGACATCGGCGGCCAGGACACGAAGGCGATCCAGGTCGATCCGGCCGGCATCGTCGAGAGTTTCCAGATGAACGACCGCTGCGCGGCGGGCTGCGGGCGCTATCTGGGCTACATCGCCGACGAAATGAACATGGGCCTGCACGAGCTGGGTCCGCTGGCGATGAAGTCGACCAAGACGGTGCGCATCAACTCCACCTGCACGGTGTTCGCGGGTGCCGAGCTGCGCGACCGCCTGGCGCTGGGCGACAAGCGCGAGGACATCATGGCGGGCCTGCACCGCTCGATCATCCTGCGCGCGATGTCGATCCTTGCGCGCTCGGGCGGCATCCGCAACGAGTTCACCTTCACCGGCGGCGTCGCGAAGAACGAGGCGGCCGTGAAAGCGCTGAAGGAACTGGTCTTCGAGAACTACGGCGAGATGACGCTGAACATCGACCCCGACTCGATCTACACCGGTGCGCTGGGAGGGGCCACGTTCGCATGGCGCGCGGTGGTCGAGGAAGGCAAGACGGCCGAGGCACGCGCCTGAGCCGCAGCGAACATCCAGGAGAACGAACATGACTTATACGATCGGTATCGACATCGGCTCCGGCGCGGTCAAGAGCGTGCTGTTCAAGGTGGACGGAGATCGCCACGAATGGCTGGCCAAGCGCTGCGAGCGCATCCGCCGGCGCGACCCGATGCAACTGGCCGAGGAAGGCCGCAACGACGTGCTGGCCGATGCCGGCATCGACCTGGATCAGGTGGACTACATCGCCACCACCGGCGAGGGCGAGAACGTGAAGTTCGCCACCGGCCACTTCTACTCGATGACCACGCACGCGCGCGGCGGCGTCTACCTGCATCCGGGTGCGCGTGCGATCGTCGACATCGGCGCGCTGAACGGGCGTGCGATCTACGTCGACGAGCGCGGAAAGGTGCTGGCCTACAAGATGACGAGCCAGTGTGCGTCGGGCTCCGGCCAGTTCCTGGAGAACATTGCGCGCTACCTCGGTGTCGCAGTGGAAGAGATCGGGCCGCTGTCGGAGAAGGCCGAGAATCCCGAGAAGGTGAGCTCGATCTGTGCGGTGCTGGCCGAGACCGACGTGATCAACATGGTGTCGCGCAGCATCGCACCATCCGACATCCTGAAAGGGATTCACTTGTCGATGGCCTCGCGCATCGTCAAGCTGCTGAAAGTCACCGGCATCAAGGAAGGCACCGCGCTGATGACCGGTGGCCTGGCGCTCGACACGGGCCTGCTCGCGGCGATCCGCGAGGAAATGGCCAACGAAAAGGCCAATGTCGAGGTCGTCAACCATCCGGATTCGATTTACGCCGGCGCCATCGGAGCTGCGCTGTGGGGCGCATTCCGGCACGAGAAGCTGGCAGGATTGCAGGAACAGGCAATCGCGTAACCAGGAGAGATTCGATGGCCCTGATGATCAACGACGGCTGCACGTCCTGCGATGCGTGCAGGCCGGTGTGCCCGAACGAGGCGATCACTGCCGGCGACCCGATCTACGTGATCGACCCGATGCGCTGCACCGAGTGCGTGGGCGCCGAAGACGAACCGCAGTGCGTGCTGGTGTGCCCGGCCGACTGCATCGTGCCGCATCCCGACTTTCAGGAGACGCCCGAGCAGTTGCTGGAGAAGTACCAGCAGTTGCACGGCTGAGGCGGGCCCGACGGCATCGCTGCCGGGCGCATTGCGTGCGCCCGGCAGCGTCCGTTTCTCATGGCACGCTCTTCGCCGCGTTGCCGCCGAGCGCGCCACGCACCACCGCGCTCACCATGGTGACGATGAAGGCCGCCAGCGCCACGGCATTGAGCATCCCGCCGGCCTGCGTCCAGCCGAAGCGGCCGGTCGCGTCGCCCGCCATCCGCACCAGCAGCGACAGGTGCAGCAGGGCGAGCGGCAGATAGAAGACCGCGTGATACGGCACCGCGACCCGCAGCACCGCGGGGAAGATGATCGCGGCGTGGCCGAACACCATCGAGAAGACGAAGCCCAGCGTCAGCGCGTGCAGGGCCGCGTCGTAGGCGCGGGTGCCGGGCGCCAGGCCGGCCCACAGCGCGATCGCGCCGCCCACGGCGAGCCAGGCGTAGCCCGAGAGCAGGCACACCGCGATGAAACGGGTGAGTCCCCGGTTGTGCACCGTGCGGCGCGCGATGTCCTGCCGCAGCAGCCAGCCGGCCAGTGCCAGCAGGCCGGCAGCAAACAGCGGCAGGCCCCACGACAGGTCGGAGGCGGCCAGTCCGGCGAGAACCACCGCGAGGATCACCGCGAACACGCGCCGCGCTGTCGGCGACGGCGGCAGGAAGCGCGACAACTCGAGCCGTTCGCCGGCGATGGTCAGGATCAGGAAGGCAAGCCACCAGCCGATCACGTCGTGCACGCTCGCGCCTGCGGCCCAGAGCGCCACGCCCACCGGCCAGCAGGCGGCGCCGAGTGCCAGCGTGAACGTGAACAGCGCCGCCTGCCGACGGAACACGTCGAGCGAGGCGGCGAGCAGGACGAGGCCGCCGCCGAGGAAGAACCAGGGCGCCAGCGCGCTCGCACCGAAGACGGTGGTGGCACTGCCGATGCCGGCCAGCAGTGGGCCGAGATAGGCCCAGTAGCGCCCGATCGCGACGGCCCGCTCGAGCGAGATCACCACGCCGAAGAAACCGCAGATCATCAGCGGTCCGTGCAGCGCGGCCGCCGAGGCCGCGACGTCGGGCACGGCCCAGCCGAGCCGCGCCAGCCCCGCACCGGCGCCGACCACCAGGCCAAGGAAACCGAGCACGAGCAGCGGCACCCGCCACGGCGGCGGCAGACCGGTGACGGGGGCGGCGGAAGGCGCGGGCTGGCGGGCCAAGCCGCGCTACCAGCCGAAGTGGTCGCGCGCGATGCCCGTCATCTTGTCCGGGGACCAGGGCGGATCCCAGACCAGGTGGATGCCGATCGGCGTGTCCGGCGGACAGATGCCCGCGATGGCGCGATGCGCGTGGTCGACGATCATGTCGGCCATCGGGCACGCCGCGGTGGTCATCGTCATTTCGACATGCACCGACGGGCCGGCGACCTCGATCACGTAGATCAGGCCGAGGTCGACGATGTTCATGCCGGCTTCGGGGTCTTCGACCTGCCGCAGCGCTTCGCGCACCGCTTCGTCGTCGGGCATCGAGGTGATCATGGGAGCCGCCTCCCCAGGGCCTGTCGGTCAGCCGATCCTGCGTGCGAAGGCCAGCCGCTGCGACGGGGCAAAGCCGACATCGTACAGGAAGCCGAGAAGGCTGAGGTCGCGCGGCGCCACCTGCGTCTCGACGCGCTCGATGCGCAGCGCCCCCAGGTTCAGGAACAGCTGGGACAGCAGTGCGTGGCCGACGCCGCGATGTCCGTATTCGGGATCGACCCCGATGGTGTCCATCACTGCCACCGGTTCGGTGCGACCGAAGTCGCCGAGGTCGGCGCGTGCCATCACGAAACCGACGATCACGTCGTCGAGTCGCGCAGTGAGCGAGACGCGGATTGCGGAGTCGGCGAGCGTCTCGGCGAGCAGGCCGCCGATGTAGCCGTGGCGATCGCGCCCGGTGATGCCGCGGTCGATGCGCGTGATGTCGGCGAGGTCGGCGGCGCTCATCGGACGGATGTCGGCCGTGTCGCGCGCCAGGCGTTCGAAGTCGTTGCCTTCCCGGCCGCCGAAGTTGATTTCGTGGCCGGGGCCGTCGCCGACCGGCACCGACACCGGTTCGTCACGCTTCTGCACGTACTCGCCGCCACGCACCGCACAGTCGACCACGTGGTTGGGGGCCAGCGTGAACCCGGCGTTGTCGAGCCAGCCCATCATCCGATGGTTGTTCCAGGCGGCCTGGGTGCGCAACTCGGTGATGCCGTGCCGCGCTGCCCACTGCGACAGAACGGAGAACAGCTGTTTGCCGATGCCGCGCCCCTGGGCCTCGGTGCGCACGCCGAGCGTCTCGAGGCGCAGGTCGCGGCCGCTGCGGCCGAACTCCCCCTCGGTGACACGTGCCTCGATGAAGCCGATCAGGCCGTCGTCGCTGCTTGCAGCGAATTGCGCGTGCGCGCCGGGATCACGCAGCGCGGCGGCCAGACGCCGCTCGATGTAGGCGCGGCGCGATCGGCCCTGGATGGCAGCGTCGATGGCCACGACGGCGTCGAGGTCGTCGCGCGCGAGCGCCCGGATGGTGATGGCAGGGGCAAAAGCAACTTGCATGTCCTGTAGCCTCGTGGTGGTGGGCGCCGCCTCAGGCGGCCGCGTAGGCGAACGCGAGTTCGCGGTCGGTGTCGTCGTCGAGAAGATCGTCGAGCATCGGCAGCAGGGCCATGGTTTCCTTCTGGATGTGCGCGACCTGGCGCTCGACCATCTCGAGGGCGCCGACCTTCAATGTGTTCCAGCCGCCGTCGTCGAGCGTGCCCGCGGCAGCGGCGCGCGCCAGCGGCAGCATTTCGTCGGCCACGGTGCGGATCGCTGCGTGTTCCTCGGTGAGCAATTCGGCGATGTCGCCCTCGCCAGCGTCGGCCAGCCGCGTGAAGAGTTCCTGCTCCTCGAAGTCGAAGTGGCGGTGCACGTCCTGCTCGAGGTGGCGTGCGAAACCCGCCGCCACACGCGCGAGTTCGGGATCACGACCTGCGCCCGAGCGTGGTGCGCGCGCGAACGCCTGCTCGATGCGTCCGAGCAGGTCGAGGTTGGTGCGGTGCTCGTCGTCGAGCATGTGGCTGACCTGGCGCTGGAAATTCATCGTTGGTCCAATACCGGTATTCGAATACTGGAATATCCAACGAGGACCGGGTTGGTCCATTGATACGGGTCAAGCAACCTTCGTATCGGGTCGCGCGCGCACCGCCGCAGGGCGACGCATGCGCCGCAGCAGGACCACGTAGAAGACCGCGAAAGCGCCGGCGCCCGTTGCCCCGACGAGCGCGCCGGCCGCGGCGATCCAGGAGTTGTCGAGCACGATCGCCAGTGCCAGCATTGTCAGCGCAGCCAGATGGCACCAGAAGTGCATGGCGAGCGGGCGGTCCGCGGTGAGCGATGACGGCGTGCGCGGCGGCGATTTTCCAGGCGGCTTGTGCATCGAGGCGAGGAACGGCACGATGCGCTGCAGGATTCCGAGCAGGAAAGTGAGCAGCCAGCCGACGATCAGCACGAGGCCGAACAGGGCGGGCATGCCTTCGAACGCAACGTCGAGCGCGAGCGCCAGTGCGGCGACGAGGCTCAGTGCCAGCAGCGCCCACGAGATTCGCACCAGCCGGAACGAGCGGCCCAGTTCGCGGCGCATCCCGGTTTTCAGCGCCACTGCCATCAGCCGCAGGTGCAGCGCGACGGCGATGGCCGCGGCCAGCACGGCGGCGATGCGCAACGGGCCCGGTGCGACGCCCAGCGCGGCCAGCGCGGCCAGCGCCAGCGCGAGCAGCGCCAGCGCGCACGAGGCGAGTGCGCGCCGCTCGTGCGGTGCTGCCGACAGTGCGAACATCGGCACCAGGATGTACGACAGCCCGAGCGCCAGCATGCCCATGAAGCCGTAGGCGGCGAACAGCACGTGCAGTGCGAGTCCCGTGCCGCGGTCGAGCAGCGGCAGGCCGACGTAGGTGAAGGCGAGCGAGAACGCGGTGAGCAGCGCCAGCAGCAGCCCGACGAGCGCGGTCCAGCCGTGGGCGACCACCACCGGCATGCCGCGTGCACCGGCCAGGTTCTGCGCGAGCAGCGCCGCGTAGACGAGCAGTGCGGCCACGACCGCCGCGGCACCGGTGGCGAGCAACCACGGCTGGGGCAACCCCATCCCGAGGGCGACCGCAGCCACGCCCGGCGCATACAGCCACCACACCAGCACCGGCCAGCGCATCGAACGCACCGGCTGGCGCGTGGCCACCGGCAGCAATTGCAGGCTGGCGCCGATCGCGGTCATCGCCAGAACGCCGAGCGTCACCAGGTGCAGTGCGGCCAGCGTCCAGCCCAGGCCGCCGGCGAAGCGCGGCAGGCCGGTGCTGCCAGCGAGCAGCGCAAGCCACGCGAGCAGGTGGCTGGCCACCGCCGCGCCGAAGAAGCGCAACGGAATCGACGCGGGCAGCAGGCGGCTCGTCGCACCCGCGAGGAAGTTGCCCGCCGCAAGCCTGGTGGCCATTGCGCTCTCGCGCGCCGCTCGTTCAGCCCGCCTGGGCCAGACGCAGGCGCACTTCGCCCGGTGCGCCCTCGATCGGATCGGCGCTCCAGCCGATCTCGGCCAGTTCGGGGTAGAGCATCGTCGGATCGCGGTCGAGATGCGCGATCACCGGCGTGGCGTCGCGGATCGATCCAACGAGTTCGAGGATCGCGACGAGCGGTTCGGGCGCAGGCAGGCCGCGCACGTCGATGTGGATGCCGTCGGTTCCGGTCCAGCGCCTGATGACACCGCCGGCGACGGCAGCGGGCGAGTCGGCGGGTTTGCCAGCGCGCGAACGCATCGTCGCCTCCGTCACGCCGTGGTCACGCTGGCCTGCTGCGCCAGCGTGCGCAGCAGGCGCTGGGCGAGCACGGCAGCGACCTGTCGCCGGTAGTTCGACTGCGTGACGGTGGTGCGCATCGGGCTCACCTGCTTCTGCACCAGCTTGCCGAGCGCGGCGAGCATCGCGTCGTCGACGGCGCGGCCCACCAGCGCCTCGGTGCCAGCCAGCACCAGCGGATGTGCGTTGGTGCCGGTGAGGGCGACCCGCAACGAGCGCAGCACGCCGCCATCGCCGGGCGTGACGGCGCAGGCCACGCCCGCCAGCGGAAAATCCATCGCGGCGCGCGCGCGTGCCTTGCGGTAGCCCGAAACCCGCGCGTTGGCGCCTGCCGGGATCAGCACGCGCGTGAGGATCTCGTCACGGGCGATGGTGAGGTGTGCGGCGCCGTCGTCGCGGTACATGTCGGCGAGCGCGATGCGCCGCGTGCCGCGACTGCACACCAGCTCGACCTCGGCATCGAGCACGAGCAGCGCAGGGGCGAGGTCGCCGGAGAAGGCGGCGTGGCAGCGCGCGCCCTGCGGGGCGACGTGGCAGGTGTCGCCGCCCAGCTTCAGGCAGTAGTTGTTGGCGGCGCGCCACCACTCGCTCTGGTTGTAGAAGACGCAGCGCGTGTCCAGGCAGAGATTGCCGCCGACGGTGGCGGCACCGCGATGACCGGGTCCGGCGATCGAGCTGGCGGCTTCGGTGACCGCGGGCCAGGCGAGGGCGAACGACGTGTCGGCGGCCAGCGGCGCGAGCCTGACGCGTGCGCCGATCCAGGTCCCCTCGGGCGCCAGCGTGACCGCGTCGAGTCCGGTCACCTCGGCGAGATCGATGAGCAGGGTGGGGCGTGCGATGCCGCGGCGCATGTTCGGGACGAGGTCGGTGCCGCCGGCGAGCAGCCGTGCCTGCGGATCGCTGGCGAGCAGCGTCGCAGCCTCGGCGACGCTGGTTGGCCGCTTCAGGACGAATGCGGGCATGCTGTCCATGTTCAGCTCCTCGCCGCCGGCGCAGCGTCTGCGGCGCGCGCCGTCGCGGGCCGGGATGCGCGCAACCGCTCGTCGCGGCGTTTGGCGTGGATCGCCTCGAGCAGGCGGTCCGGGGTGAGCGGAAGCTCGTCGAGGCGGATGCCGATCGCGTCGTGGATCGCGTTGGCGAGTGCCGGCGGGAAGCCGTGCAGGGCGCCTTCGCTGGCCTCCTTGGCGCCGAACGGCCCGAGCGGGTCGTTGCTCTCGACCAGTTTCACTTCGATCGGTGGCGACTCGGCGATGGTCGGGATGCGATAGTCGAGCATGTTCGGCCGCATCGGCAATCCGAGGTGGTACTGGTTTTCCTCGGACATCGCCTGGCCCATGCCCATCCAGACGGCGCCCTGCACCTGCCCTTCGACGGCCAGCGGGTTGATCGCGCGGCCGCAGTCGTGCGCGACCCAGACGCGCTCGACCTGGACCAGTCCGGTGTCCTCGTCCACCGACACCTCGACCACCTGTGCGGCGTACGAGAATCCGGCCGATGAGCCCACCGCTGCACCGCGGAACTTGCCGCCCTGCGTCTCGGGCGGCGTCGACCACGCGCCCTTGATGGTGAGCGTGCCGCTGTCGGCGAGCGCGGCCTCGACCACCTGCGCGAAGGCGAGCGTACGGTCGGTGCCGGCGACACGGCAGTGCTCGCCTTCCCACTCGACGTCATCGACGCCGACTTCGAGCCGCCTGGCCGCGGCTTCGAGCAGCGCGCGCTTCATCGCCTGCGCGGCGCGCAGCGCCGCGTTGCCGACCATGAACGAGACGCGCGACGAATACGAGCCGTTGTCCTTCGGCGTGAGCGCGCTGTCGGTGGCCACGACGCGGATGCGCGCGATCGGCAGCGCCAGCACTTCGGCGACGATCTGCGTGAGCAGCGTGGACGAACCCTGGCCGATGTCGGAGGCGCCGGTGAGAATCGTGATGCCGCCGTCGAAGTCGAGCTTCAGGTTGATGACCGCGTGCGGTTCGCCGCTCCAGTGCACCGGCTTGGCCGAGCCGGAGACGTAGTGCGAGCAGGCCATGCCGAGGCCGCGCCCGCGCGGCAGTCTGCCGTGGCGCTCTTTCCAGCCCGAAGCCTGTTCGACCCAGTCGAGGCACTCGGGGATGCCGTACGAATTGACCTGCAGGTCGTTCAGCGTGCGATACGGTGCGGTGATCAGGTTCGCACGGCGCACCGCGAACGGGTCCAGGCCGAGTTCCTCGGCCATGCGATCGAGCAGCGTCTCGAATGCGTGGCGCGCGTCGACCGCGCCGTGGCCGCGCATTGCGCCGCAAGGTGGCGTGTTGGTGTAGATGCGGAAACCCCGGTACTTGACGGCGCCCATCCGGTAGAGCGCGTGCAGCAGTGCGCCCGCGTAGAGGATCGTGACCAGCCCGTAGCCGCCGTAGGCGCCGCCGCGCTGCACGATTTCGGCGTCGACCGCGGTGATTTCGCCGTTCTTCTTCAGGCCGATCTTCAGCCGGATGTCGGTCTCGGGGCGGCCGCGATGCGTGAGGAAACTGTCTTCGCGCGACTGCTCGATGCGTACCGTGCCGCCTGCGGCGCGCGCCAGCGCCGCGGTGACCATCTCGAAGTTCAGCGGTTCGACGCGGTGGCCGAAGCCGCCGCCGACGAAGGGTTTGACCACGCGGATGCGCGAACTGTCCATGCCCAGGCACTGCGCCAGCGTCAGGTGCAGGTAGTAGGGCACCTGGGTGACGGAATGCGTGGTCAGGCGGTCGCGCTCAGGTTCGTAGGAGGCCACGGCCGCGTTCAGTTCGATCTGCCCGTGCGAGACCTCGGCGTAGTGGAAAGTACGCTCGCGCACCAGGTCGGCCGACGCGAATCCGGCTTCGACGTCGCCGAAGGTGTGGTCGACTTCGCGTTCGACGTTGCCCGCCTTCTTCTCGTGCAGCAGCGTGGCTTCGGGGGCGCGCGCGTCGGCCGCGACGAAGTAGGCCGGCAACGGCTCGATGTCGAGCACGATCGCGGCGAGCGCGGACTCGGCGGTGGCCTCGTCGACCGCTGCGACTGCGGCGACCGGTTCACCCCGATAGCGCACCTTGCCGCGCGCCAGCGGCCATTCGTTCTGCGCGATCGGGATCACGCCGTAGGGAGCGGCGAAGTCCTCGCCGGTGACCACTGCGTGCACGCCGGGCAGCGCGCGTGCCTTCGCGGTGTCGATGCCGCGAATCACGCCGTGGGCGACCGGGCTGCGCAGGATCTTGCCGACCAGGGTTTCGCCGAACGGCAGGTCGGCGGTGTAGCGCGCGCGCCCGGTGACTTTCTCGATGCCGTCGATCAGCGGCGTGCGCTGTCCCACGGAGTGCTCGCCGCGGCCGGTTCCGGGCGTGGCCGGGGCAACGACGTCGCCGGAAGTAACGGTCGGATTCATTGGGTCACTCCTCCGCGGCAGCCTTCACCGATTCGATGATCTTGACGTAGCCGGTGCAGCGGCACAGGTTGCCCGACAGGGCTGCGCGGATTTCGTCGTCGGCCGGATGGGGCGTGCGGCGCAACAGCGCTTCCGAGGCCATGATCATGCCCGGTGTGCAGAAGCCGCACTGCGTGCCCAGGTTCTCGTGGAAAGCCTGCTGCAGGCGGCTCATCCGGCCGCCTGCCGCCAGGCTCTCGATGGTCTCGACCTGCCTGCCGTCGCAGCTCGCGGCCAGTGTGATGCAGGCGAGCCGCGTTTCGCCGTCGACCAGCACGGTGCAGGCGCCGCATTCGCCGCCGTCGCAGCCCTGCTTGGTGCCGGTGAGGCCGGCGGTGTCGCGCAGGTAGTCGAGGAGCAGCGCGTGATCGGAGACGGCGTCCTCGCGGGCGCGTCCGTTCACGGTCAGGGCAAGCAGTCGTTTGGCCATTTTCAGACTCCCTTCGGTCGCAGGTCGCGCACGCGCACCGCCTTGCCCTGCGAGCGCGGGATCTCGCCGGGGCGCTTGACGACGACGTCGGTGGTGATGCCGAGCATCGACTTGATCTGGTGCGCCACCTTGCGCGCGATGCCGTCGTAGGCGCCGGGATCGACGCCGGCCTGCGCTTCGGTTTCGACCGTCACGTGGTCGAGCCGGCCGTGGCGCTCGACCACCAGCTGGTAGTGCGGCGCGATGTTCTCCAGGCCGACCAGCACCGCCTCGACCTGCGACGGATAGACGTTCACGCCGCGGATGATCAGCATGTCGTCGTTGCGCCCGGTGACCCGCAGGATGCGCAGGTGCGTGCGCCCGCAGTCGCACGGTGCGGTGGTGATCCGCGTGATGTCGCGCGTGCGGTAGCGCAGCATCGGCAGCGCTTCCTTGGTGAGCGTGGTGATGGCCAGCTCGCCGGTTTCGCCCTCGGGCAGCGCTCGCCCGGTGTCGGGGTCGATCACCTCGAACAGGAAGTGATCCTCCCAGCCGTGCAGGCCGGCCTGGTGTTCGCATTCGCAGGCCACGCCGGGGCCCATGATCTCGGACAGCCCGTAGATGTCGACCGCGCGGATGCCCAGGCGCGCCTGGATTTCGCGGCGCATCCCGTCACTCCAGGGCTCGGCGCCGAACACGCCGACCTCGAGTGCGGAATCCTTCGCGAGATCGACGCCCTGCTGCTCGGCGAGCTCGGCGATCGCCAGCGCATACGACGGCGTGCAGCACAGCACGCGTGCGCGGAAGTCCATGATCAGCGACACCTGGCGCTCGGTGGAGCCGCCCGACATCGGCACCACCACGCCACCGAGCCGTTCGGCGCCGTAGTGCGCGCCCAGCCCGCCGGTGAACAGGCCGTAGCCGTAGGCGTTGTGGACCACGTCGCCGCGTCGCGCACCGCCCGCATGCAGCGAGCGCGCCATCAGGTCGGCCCAGCTGTCGAGATCGCCGCCGGTGTAGCCCACCACCGTCGGCTTGCCGGTCGTGCCCGAAGAAGCGTGCAGGCGCGCCAGCTCGCCGACCGGGCGCGCGAACATGCCGAACGGATAGTGGTCGCGCAGATCGCTCTTGAGCGTGAACGGCAGCCGCTGCACGTCGTCGAGCGACCGGAGGTCGTCGGGCGCGACGCCGGCCGCGTCGAGCCGCGAGCGATGCAGCGGCACGTTCTCCCAGGCGCTCTTCACCGTCTCGCGAAGTCGCGCCAGCTGAAGCGCCGCCAGCCGCTCTCGCGGCATGGTTTCGACCTCGGGGTGCAGATGGCGGGCGTGCGCGGGCTGCGCAGCGCGGACGGAGCGGGTGGCGGTGCTCGTGCTCATCGACGTCTCCCCGGATTCACGTGGTGTCGGCCGTCAGGGACGCACGCCGCGCACCGGCAGCTTCGCGGGTGCGAAGCCCTGGTTGAACGCAGCCCGCGTGACCAGCGTGTACTCGAACCAGGCGCCGGCGCCGGTGGCTGCGAGGCGCCTGCGAAGCTCACGCCAGACCCGCCTTCTTCGCCTTGGACGCCAGGCGTGCGGCGGTGCTCTCGAGGTCGACGACGAAGCGACTGTGCCGGCCGCGGCAGATGGCGTCGACGCTGTCGTGGCCCTCGATCTCGAAGGTGACCGCGCGACCCTTCACCTCGGCGATCGTCACCTTCAACTCGACCGGCATGCCGAGCAGCGTGGCTGCGAGGTGATCGACCTCCACACGTGTGCCCACCGAGTCTTCGCCGGCGTCGAGATGTTCGAGAAGCAGTTCGCGGCAGGCCATCTCGATGTCGTAGACCAGCATCGGCGTCGAATAGACGCGGGCGTTCTCGCCCATGAAGCCGATCGTGCGCGCACGATCGACGGTGTGCCTGTCGGTGCGCGTTGCGCCGGGGACGAGGGAAGCTTTCATCGGATTCTCCGGGTTCGTGGGCGGGACGGCAGGGGCCGGCTCGGGATCGTGAAGCGCTTACGTAGCTCGCTACAACCCGAGGTAAGCCTGCTGGACCGCCGGGTTGTGGAGCAGCTCGGCGCCGCTGCCCGAAAGCGCGATGCGACCGACTTCGAGCACGTAGGCACGGTCGGCCACCGACAGCGCTGCGCGTGCGTTCTGGTCGACCAGCAGGATCGTGGTGGCGGCGTCTTTCAGCGAACGGATCGTGGCAAAGATCTCGGCCACCAGACGCGGCGCCAGGCCCATGCTGGGCTCGTCGAGCAGCAGCAGCCGGGGGCGCGTCATCAGCGCCCGGCCCATGGCGAGCATCTGCTGCTGGCCGCCCGACAGCGTCCCGGCGGCGTCGTGGCGCTTCGACGCGAGGATCGGGAACAGCGCGTAGACCTTTTCGAGCCCGCCGGCGATTTCGCTGGCGGGGCGCACGTAGGCGCCGAGCATCAGGTTGTCTTCGACGGTGAGCGGGCCGAACACCTGCCTGCCCTCGGGCACCTGGACGATACCCATGCGCACACGCGCGCGTGGCGACAGGCGGGTGATGTCGGCATCGCCGAAACGCACACTGCCTGAGGCGGCGGGCTGCATGCCCGAGAGGGCGCGCAGCAGCGTCGACTTGCCGGCGCCGTTGGCGCCCACCAGTGCGACCAGTTCGCCGTCGTTCACGCGCAGGCTCACCGCGTCGAGCGCGGTGATGCGGCCGTACCGGCTGGAGAGCCCGTCGACTTCAAGCATGCGCCTGTTCCGGCTGCGCCGCGGCGCCCAGGTAGGCCTCGATCACGCGCGGGTCATTGCGCACCTGCTCGGCGGTGCCTTCGGCGAGCCGGCGGCCGTAGTCGAGCACGAGGATGTGGTCGGACACTCCCATCACGAGCCGCATGTTGTGCTCGACCAGCACCACGGTGGTGCCGCCTTCGGCAAGACGGCGGATGAGCACCGCCACGTCGGTCGATTCGGTCGGGTTCAGCCCGGCGGCCGGTTCGTCGAGCAGCAGGATCTTCGGCTCGCCGGCCAGCGCGCGGGCGATCTCCAGCCGCTTGAGCGCGCCGTAGGGCATGGCATCCGCGCTCGATTCGGCCTGGGCGCCGAGCCCGACGAACTTCAGCAGACGCAGCGCGTGCTCGCGGCAATCCCTCTCGGCGCGCCGCAATTGCGGGGTTCGCAGCAGCGTGGGCAGCAGGCCGCAGCGCTCGCGCAGGTGACGCCCGGTCATCACGTTCTCGAGCGCAGTCATGTTGAAAAAGATCTGCAGGTTCTGGAACGTGCGTCCGATGCCGGCAGCGGCGAACGCGTGCGCGGGCAGACCGGTGAGGTCGCGGCCGCGGATGTGGATGCGGCCGGTACTGGGCAGGTAGACGCCGGTGAGCAGGTTCAGCAGTGTGGTCTTGCCGGCGCCGTTGGGGCCGATGATCGAATGGACCATGCCTTCGCGCAGCGAGAAGGAGAGGTCCTGGACGGCGTGGATGCCACCGAACTCCTTCGACAGGCCCTGAACGTGCAGGCCGTCGTCGGTTCCGTGCGTGGCGTCGGCAGGCACCGTGCACGCGCTCGCCATCGTGGAGTCGCTCGCCGGATCGGACACTGTCAGCCCCGCCTGCGAGTGAGCCATCCGGCCAGCGTCGGGACCGCGCCGCGCGGCAGGAAGATCATCGTGATCATCAGGATGGCGCCGAAGACCACCATTTCGTAATCCTTGACCACCGTGAGGGCCTGCGGCAGCACCGTGAGGATCGCGGCGCCGACGACGGCACCGAACGTGGAGGCCATGCCGCCGAAGACGACCATCGTCACCAGCTCGACCGAGTGCAGGAACGATGCCTTCGAGGGCGTGATGAAGCCGCTGTAGAACGCGGTGAGGCCGCCGGCGATCGCAGCGAACACCGCCGAGACGACGAAGACCATCAATTTCTGTCGCGTGCTGTCGATGCCCACCACCTCGGCAGCCACTTCGGAGGTGTGCAATGCGCGCAGGGCCCGTCCGGTGGGCGATTCGATCAGGTTCAGCGCCACCCAGACCGCGAGCAGCAGGCAGGCACCGACGATCCAGTACCAGGTCTGCTCGCCGTGCACCGCCCAGCCGAACATCGCGAACGCCGGCACCGGCATGCCGTCGGGTCCGCCGGTGACCTGGTCTTCGTTGGCGAGCACGATCGACACGATGACGCCGAGGCCCAGAGTGGCCATCGCGAGATAGTGGCCCTTCAGGCGCAGGATCGGGCGTCCGACGACGAAGGCCATCAGCCCCACCACCGCGGTGGCGGTGATCAGCGCGGCCAGTGGCGGCAGTCCGAGGCGCGCGCACAGCAGCGCCGAGCCATAGGCGCCCAGGCCGAAGAAACCGGCGTGACCGAGACTGATCTGGCCGGCATAGCCGATCAGCAGGTTCAATCCGACGCAGACGATCGCGTTCAGGCCGACGAGGATCGCGACGTCGTAGAAATAGTCATTGGCGAGCGCCAGCGGCGCGAGCGCGATGGCGAGCGCGAGCGCCGTCAACCCGCCGGTTCGCGGCGACACCCACCAGCGTGCGCGGTGCCTCGGGCCCTCAGACACGGTCGCTCTTGACGGCACCAAGGATTCCATCGGGACGCACGATCAGCACGACGAGAATGATCACGAAGGCGATCACGTCCTTGTAGGCCGACGACAGGTAGCCGGCGCCGAGGCTCTCGAGCAGCCCCAGCACAAGCCCGCCCACGATGGCGCCCGGGAAACTGCCGAGCCCGCCGAGCATGGCCGCGGCGAATCCCTTGAGCCCGAGCATGATCCCCGTGTCGTACGACGTGAACGTGATCGGCGCGATCAGCACGCCGGCGACGGCGCCGAGTGCCGCCGCGAGGCCGAAACTGGCGAACAGGACCTTGCGCACCTCGATGCCCACCAGTTGCGCCGCGAAGCGGTTGTAGGAGGTGGCCAGCATCGCCTTGCCGAGCAGCGTGCGGTTGAAGAACCACGACAGCATGGCCACGATGATCACCGTGACACCGATGACCCACAGGCTCTGGGGGACGATGGTCGCGCCGAGAATCGCGATCGGCGCATCGCCCGACAGCGGCGGCAGCGCGTGAATGCTCTTGTCCCAGACGACCTGCGCCAGGCCGCGCAGGAAGATCGATGCGCCGATCGTGATGATGATCAGCGTCACCACGTCGGCCTTGCGGGCGCGTCCGACCGCCAGCCACTCGAGCAGCAGCCCGACCACGCCGGTGGCTGCCACGGCGCCGAGGAGGGCGATCGGCATCGGCAGCCCCGAGCCGATGAACGACACCGCGCTCATGCCGCCGATCATCACGAATTCGCCCTGGGCAAAATTGATGACGTAGCTGGCGTTGAAGATGATCGAGAAACCGAGGGCCACCAGCGCGTAGATCGCGCCGATGGTGAGGCCGCCGGCGAGAAACTGCAGCCATGCTCCACTCATCGCTGTCTCTCGCCGGGCGACCGGTGGTGTCGCCGTCAGTTCTTGACCAGCGTCCAGTTGCCGTTACGCACTTCGAGCATGCGGAAGGCGGTGAGATCGAGCCCCATGTGGTCGGTGGGCGACATGTTGAACTGCCCGCCGGTGCCCATCAGGCCCTTGGTCTTCTCGATCTCGTCGCGCACCCTGGCCTTGTCGGTCCCGCCGGCGCGCTTGATCGCCTCGACCGCGATCATCAGTGCGTCGTAGGCGTGGCCGCCGAAGGTGGAGACGTCGGACTTGAAGCGCGCGCTGTAGTCGTTGCTGTAGGCCGTCACGACCGGTTTCTGCGGATCGCTGGCGGGCAGGACGTCGGCCACCAGCAGCGCGGCGGCGGGCAGGCGCACGCCTTCGGCCGCTCCGCCGGAGAGCTTGATGTAATCCTTGGAGGCCACGCCGTGCGACTGGTAGAAGGGCTGGGTGATCCCGAGCTGGCGGTAGTTCTTCGTGACGATCGCCGGACCCTGTCCGAATCCGCAGTTCATCACCGCCTGCACGCCGGGCGTGCCCTTGATCTTGGTGAGCTGCGCGGTCATGTCGGTGTCGGCCGCGCCGTAGCTCTCGTCGGCGACGATCTCGATGCCGTACTTCGGTGCTACCGCGATGCACTGGCTGCGCAGCGACTTGTCGAAGCCGCCGGCGCCGGTGATCAGCGCGAGCTTGCTCAACTTGCGCTCGTTCATGTCGGTGAAGATCTTCTCGCAGGCCATGCGATCGGTGTGCGGTGTCTTGAACACCCACTTCTTCACCGGCTCGATGATGACCACCGCGCCTGCCAGCGAGATGAACGGGATCTGCGCCTGCTCGACCAGCGGCACCGCGGCCATCGTCTCGCCGGTGCTCGTGCCGCCGATGATGAGGTCGACCTTGTCCTGTTCGATCAGCCGCTTGGTGAAGGTGCGCGCCTTTTCGGCGTCGCCGGCGGCGTCGTAGGAGATCAGCTGCAGCTTGCGTCCGAGGACGCCGCCGGCCGCGTTGATGCGCTCGACGTACATGTCGAGCGTCTTCTGCTCGGGGTCGCCGAGGAACGAGGCGGGCCCGGTGACGGCAAGGAACGCCCCGATCCTGATCGGCTCCTGGGCCGCGGCCGTTCCGGTTCCGATCAGTGCGGCCGCGGCGAAGGTGCCGGCCAGGCGGATCGCGCTTCGGGCACTTGCAACGAAATTCATCCGAGTCTCCCCTTGTTGTCTGCGACGACACGGCCTCGCGGCCTGCCGGGTTCGCCCCGCCGCGCGTCTTGCGCAAGGCGGGACAGCTGCGCCATCGGACGAATTCCCGGACGGGGTCGCCCGACGGTGTCTGCGCGGAGCGACGGGCGCGGCAAAGTCATTTACAACGCGCCCGTTCGCCCCTATTCTGGTACCGGAATGCAGGTATTCACTTGATCTGAATCAGTTCTTTCAGGGCGCCAGTGACGAGGGTAACCATACGCGCGGGCGGAGGCAACACGCGCGGCCGGCGCCGCCAGGCGGGCGGCACGCGGCCTCCTGCAGACACGCCGGAACGCAGGATCGCGATTCGCGCAGTGCGCCGCCGGGATCTCGACCAGGTGATCGAGATCGACGCCGGCGCGACCGGCGTCGAGCGGCGCGTCTACTGGCTGTCGGTGTTCCGTCGCTATGGCGACGGCGAGGGCCCCGAGCGGCACTTCCTGGTCGCCGAGATCGACGGCCGCGTCGTCGGCTTCATCATCGGCGAGCTGCGCGACTGGGAATTCGGCGAGCCGCCGTGCGGCTGGGTGTTCGCGATCGACGTGGCGCCGGAGTTCCGGCTCGGGGGTGTCGCCACGCGCCTGCTCGGTGCGCTGCGCGCGGGGTTCCGCCGCTCCGGGGTGCGCAAGCTGCGCACGATCCTGGCGCGCGACAACACGCTGATCCTGTCGTTCTTTCGCAGCCAGGGCATGATGACCGGGCCGTTCATTCCACTGGAGATGGATCTCGATGTCTGACCGCGACCACGTGCGATGAGGCTGCAGAAGAACACTTCGCTCGCGCTCTACAGCGTGCTCGAGTTCGCCATCGATCCGACGCGGCACATCCCGGCGGCCGAGATCGCCAGCAAGTACGGCGTTTCGCCGCACCACCTGGCGAAGGTGCTGTCGGAGCTCGCGCGCAGCGGCATCGTCGAATCGGTGCGTGGCGTCGGCGGCGGCTATCGCTTCGCAGGCAATGCGCGGCGCGCCACGCTGATGGACGTGATCCGTCTGTTCGAGGATCTCACCGCGCCGCCGGCCGAGCGGCGCGAGCCGGGCGACTTGACGCCTGTGGGCACGGCACTGGGTGCGGTGCTCTCGGAGATCGACGAGATCGCCAAGGCCACGCTCAGTTCGATCACGCTGGCGACGATGCTGCGGCTGATCGAGCGCCAGCAGGGCCGGCCGGTGGGTCCGGTGGCTGCGCCGCTGAACGGCGAGCCGGTGCGACCTGTCGAGCCGGCGAAGCCGTCGAAAGCGGGGCGCGGGGGCCGCAAGGCGGCGGCTCGCGCGGCGACTGCGGGCGCGGCGGTGGTCGGGCGCGGTCGCCGGCAGGGTGCGCGCGAAGGGCGCTGAGCGCAGCCGGCCGTGCCCGGAAACGCGCGGGCGCACGGGCGAGGAACCCGTGCCGGCGGACCTGCTACACCGCGACCGGCGCGGCGATGTGCGGGTGGGCCTCATAGCCGACGATGCGGATGTCGTCGTACTCGTAGCCATCGATCGACGCCGGCCTGCGTGCGAATTCGAGCCGCGGCAGCCGCAACGGCGCGCGTTCGAGTTGCAGGCGCGCCTGCTCGAGGTGGTTGCTGTAGAGATGCACGTCGCCGCCGGTCCAGACGAATTCGCCGGGCTCGAGCCCGCACTGGTGCGCCAGCATCGCGAGCAGCAGCGCGTAGCTGGCGATGTTGAACGGCACACCCAGGAAGACGTCGCATGAGCGCTGGTAGAGCTGCAGGTGCAGCCGCCCGCCGATCACCGCGGTCTGGAACAGGCAGTGACACGGCGCGAGTTTCATCGACGGCAGATCTCCGACGTTCCAGGCGCTGACGATCTGCCGTCGCGACCAGGGATCGTGCCGGATCTGGCGCACGAGCTCGGCGATCTGGTCCACGTGGCGTCCGTCCGCGGCGGTCCAGTCGCGCCATTGCTTGCCATAGACCGGCCCGAGATCGCCATGGGCGTCGGCCCACTCGTCCCAGATGCTGACGCGGTTCTCGCGCAGGTAGCGGATGTTGGTGTCGCCCTTCAGGAACCACAGCAATTCGTGGACGATCGAGCGCAGGTGCAGCTTCTTGGTGGTGACCAGCGGGAACCCGTCGGCCAGGTCGAAGCGCATCTGGTGGCCGAACACGGCGCGCGTGCCGGTGCCGGTGCGATCGGGGCGATCGACACCGTCGCGCAGGATGCGCCCGAGGAGATCGAGATACGGCCTCATCGTCCGCCGCGGACCGGGTTGGCGCGCCGACCGGTCATCGCTGCTGTTCCGCTTCGCCGGTCGACGGTGGCACCGGCTGGCCTTGCAGCACGGCGCCCGGCATGCCCGGCTGTTCGGCGGGTGGGTTCGCCGCGGACGGGGCGGCCGTGGCCGCTCCGGGAGTGCGCAGATCGAGTGGTCCCGGTGCCGGTGCAGGGAGCGCGCTGGCCGGCGGGCCCGATGGTGCCGCCGCGGCCGCCGCCGGTGCGGGTGCCGCGGCGGGCACCGGCGGGGCTGCGGCGCCGGTCGTCGACGCTGCGGC